>ENA-ORTJ01000555-ORTJ01000555.1-human-gut-metagenome-genome-assembly--contig:-NODE-555-length-31697-cov-4.431768_pt1 | contig 31697 bp, 26 predicted proteins | sample MGYA00242069_ERZ509187 | MGnify/ENA primary metagenome ERZ509187 (study PRJEB26280, sample SAMEA2338779) | human gut metagenome | biome: human gut; feature: human-associated habitat; material: faeces... | reverse complement strand
GCTTCACGGGCCTCGCCCGGACCGTTGACGATGCAGCCCATAACAGCCACGCGAATCGGCGCGGTCACATCCTTTAAACCTTCGGTCACCGCATTGGCCAACTGAATCACATCAACCTGGGAACGACCGCAGCTCGGGCAGGAGATAATGTCGAACTTGCGCGGACGCAATCCCATGTATTCCAGCAGCTTGCACCCGACTTTCACTTCTTCGACGGGCGGTGCCGACAGCGAAACGCGAATCGTGTCTCCAATGCCTTCAGCCAGCAGCGCACCGAATGCCAAACAGCTTTTGATGGTGCCCTGCCATGCCGGTCCAGCTTCGGTGACACCAAGATGCAACGGCCAATCACCCTTGGAAGCGAGCAGACGATACGTTTCCACCATGGTGATCACATCATGATGCTTGACGGAAATCTTGAAATCATGGAAGCCGACGTCTTCGAACATGCGCGCTTCCTTCATGGCGGACGCAACCAGTGCCTCCGGCGTCGGACCGCCATATTTCGCATACAGTTCCTTATCGAGCGAGCCCGCGTTCACGCCGATGCGCAACGAAATGCCCGCGTCCGTGGCGGCTTTGCAAATGGAAGGGCCAACCTCGTCGAATTTGCGGATGTTGCCGGGGTTCACACGCACCGCAGCGCAGCCCGCGTCAATGGCCTGGAACACGTATTTGCTTTGGAAATGAATATCGGCGATGACCGGAATCGGTGATTTCCTTACGATTTCCGGCAATGCGTCGGCATCATCCTGGCTTGGTACGGCCACGCGCACGATATCGCAGCCGGCTGCGGTCAGTTCCGCGATCTGCTGCAATGTCGCGGGAACATTGGCTGTCAGCGTATTGGTCATGGATTGCACCGAGATTGGCGCTCCCCCGCCGACTGGAACGGGACCGACCATAATACGGTGCGATTTGCGGCGCGGATGCAGCGGGCTTTCGCTAATGGCTGCCTCACCGGTTTTACGGAACGGCTTTTCGATTTCTGGCATACGTCAAATCCTTGCAATAACAAGGCTCCCGACTTAGGGAGCCTTGCGTCACTTACGTTTCGTCTGTTTGTTTTGTTTCGTTTTCCGTTACTTGTTTATCAGGTCGTCGGCTCGACGACGGGCTTCCAGCTCGAGTTGGCTCATTTCCTCCACGGAAGCGAATAGCGGATTGCCGCGCAGTTCCGCATCCATTTCGTCCAACACTTCCTTGACGGTATCGACGATGCCGAGATATGGCAAGCGATGTTCGAGGAAGGCGTGAACGGCCTGTTCGTTGGCAGCATTCAGCACGGCCGTATGCTTTTCGGAAGCTTCCAAGCAATGTCGAGCCAAGCTCACTGCGGGGAATGCCTCATCGTCAAGCGGTTCGAACGTCCACATGGCGGATTTCGTCCAATCACAGGCCGCTGCGATGTTGCCAAGTCGTTCGGGAGCCGATAGGCCAAGCGCGATCGGCAGACGCATATCAGGCGGTGAAGCCTGTGCGATGGTGGCGCCATCGCGGAATTCCACCATGGAATGCACGATGGATTGCGGGTGCACGGTCACGTCGATACGGCTCGGAGGCACGTCGAACAGACGGCTCGCTTCGATGACTTCAAGCCCCTTGTTCATCAACGTGGACGAGTTGATGGTCACCACCGGACCCATATTCCAAGTAGGGTGGTTCAACGCCTGTTCAGGCGTGATGTCGGTCATCTGCTCGCGTTTCCAACCGCGGAACGGACCTCCGGAAGCGGTGACCACGAGTTTCGACACTTCACCGTGCGTGCCCGAACGCAACGATTGCCAGATGGCGGAATGTTCGGAATCAACCGGATTGATCTGCTGCGCACGAACCTGTGCGTCGAACAGCAGATGACCGCCGGCCACAACGGATTCCTTGTTGGCGAGCGCCAGCTGCGATCCTGCCTGCAGTGCCGCAATCGAAGGTTCAAGGCCGATGGATCCGGTAATGCCGTTCAACACCACGTCGGCACCGGATCCGGCCATGGCGATTACCGCTTCCGGCCCGGCCATGATTTCCACATGGCTTGCGCCGGCTTGGTTTAGCGCATCTTGGAGCGCATGGACCGCGTTTGTGTTGAAGATGGCGACTTTCGAAACGTGAAATTGGACCGCCTGTTGGGCCAGAAGTTCCACGTGGGAGCCGCCTGCCGCAAGTCCGACCACGTTGAAACGGTCGAGATGGCGGGAGATGACGTCAAGTCCTTGGGTGCCGATGGATCCGGTGGATCCCAGAATGACTACGGTTGAGGTTTGCATGGGTTATGCGTGTGCTCCGTATTTGTTTTGGATTATTCGTGTGAACGCGAAAACAGGCTGACGGTCACGTCAGCCTGTTCAGTGCGATTGCCTATTCAAAAGAGGGGAACGACAGGTCGGGAATATCGACATCCAGATTGCTGTTGGATGCTTCGAACATCGGATTGGTTGCCGGCTTGGTTTCGTTCTTCTTCTCTTCCTCTGCCGGTTTCGCCGGTTCAACGGGAGTTGCCGTTGTCGAGTGATCTGCGGAGGTTGCTGGTTCCAGCGTGAAGGAGGGTGGGACGGTCGGCAAGGTTCCGAGATTAATCGAGTCGGTATTGACCTGCGGAAGGTTCGGCGTCGACAGGCTTGGCATGCGCGGGGTGAACGTGTCTTCGACCGGATCGGGAGCGTCGATGTTCTGGGCCATCTGCGCCAAGGCAGCCAACGAAGAATCGGGAGCGATGTTGATGCCGTGAGATTCTTCCGGCTGATGTGCGACCGAAGTGTCTGGAATCACAGGAGCCGCAGGCGCGGCCGGAGCGTCATAGCTCGGCGCGCCATCATCAGAAAGCGGATTGAACGCTTCGGTTTCCGTTCCTGCGGAAGATGGCTCCTCGTCAACCGCATTGGACGCTTTGAACAGGTGTGCCAACGACTGTTCCGGAGCCGCTGGAGCAACCGGAGCGGCCTGAGGTTCCGGCGTTACAGGAGCTGCCGGAGTTACCGGAGCCGACGGGGTGCTGATGGTTGGCTGGAACACAGGCGGAACCACGGGAGCATACGTCGGCGCAGCGGTTTGAGTGGCCGGAATGCTCACCGGGGACGTTGCAGGCGTGGTGAAAATCTCACGTTCCGCCTTATTCAAAGCGTCGAAGGAGTCAGTGCTGTTTTGAACCTGAGCGGGCTGCGCAATAGGTTCTGCGGAAACGGCTGGAACGGCGAATAACGGCGAGACCACCTGCGTCTCTTGGGATGCCAGACTGGTTGCGGACGGATTGGCTGCGGTCATCGCGCTTTCGGAGGGCTCGCCCACGAAGTCGGCCACACGAGCATAGGATTCGAGTCTGGTCAGCAGCTGCACGCATTCGTTCAGGTAATAATCCACCTGACGCTCGTCATAGCCACGCTTGCCCTTGCGCTGGGTGAAGATCACATTCGCCACGGTCTGGGAGTTCAGATCGACAAGTTTCTTGGCATCGTCTTCCGACACTTCCTCAACGCCGAGCTCGCCAGCGGCCTTCGTCAGGCACTGATCGACGATGCGATCCACTTGCTTGCGGTCATAGCTCGGTTCCTTGCCTTCTCCTGGCTTGAAACGTTCGCCGTGCTCACGTTTGGAATGGGCGTCAAGCTGGCGGAACAGACTTTCGGTCTGCGCTTTCCACGCCACACGACCGTGCTGCGAAATCTCCCATGTGGTCTGCTTGTCCACCACGGCGCGCTCCAAACGAGCAAGGGCCGCGTCCACTTGGGCGATCACATAGCCGCCTTTGACCAAATCGAAAGAAACATTCTGAATATCATGCTGGGTGAGTTGCGCTCCCTCACCTTCGTACAGCATGTGCGCACGCTCAAGAAAAGCGTCCACCTGTTCGGAATCATACCCCCACTTGCGCTTTGAAGTACGAGCGATCCCCGATGCGTTCCTCTCGGATTCAGGTTCCTGCGCCATTGGCTATCGACCTCCTACTGCACTACTCAACGTCCTTACTCTACGTGATTGATTCGACGCTTTTGGCTTTCTTGTGGAAAATTCAGCGAATCGACACTCAAATCACACCATTTTTCACGCATTTACTATGGAAGGAACCCCTATTGGGCAGCGCGACACACGTTGAAGCTGTCGCAGGCAACGAATACTGTACAGTAGAGCTTTGCGGGCGATTAGCTCAGTTGGTTAGAGCGCCACCTTTACACGGTGGATGTCGGGGGTTCGAGTCCCTTATCGCCCACCTTTTGTTTCCGCAAAAATAAGCCGTTCCGACTCTTCTGATATTCCCAACTATCTCGTGCGCGTGTCAGCAAAATCATGACTTTTGTCAATATAGACAATTTCATGGAAACATCTTCTTCGACTGCTTCCGCAAGCAAAAAAAGGCTCGGAATCGTGTGATTCCAAGCCTTTATATGAGCGCCCGACCTTGGCCATGCGTGCCAAGGCAGGTAAAACGAATACGATCAGCGGCCTTTGCCGAATGCGCGCAGACGGATGCCGTTCCAGTCACCGCTGACGGTCAGCGGCGTGGCTGCATTCATGCCGGCGGTCTTCGCGGCGGACTGCACGGTGCTTGAACTTGCCGCGCCCGGGCGCCCCGGCTTCGGGGTGAGCACCCACAATGGACCATCGTCTCCAAGGACCGCATACGCATCGACGATGGTGTCAGACAGTTCGTCTTCGTCATCGCCGTCGCGCCACCAGATAATCACGCCATCAACGGCGGAATCATAGTCCTCGTCGACCAGCTCTTCACCGGTCAGCTCCTCGATCTTGGCGCGGATCGAGTCGTCCACATCATCGTCCCACAGCCATTCCTGTACCAGGTCGCCGGCGTGGAAACCGAATTCTTCAGCGTTATCAGATGCCGTTTGATTCACGTTCGTCAATATACCAACACTGCTCGAACATATACGTTACGAACCGTGGAATTGCTCACTTTGCGAGATTGTTTTTTCTTATATCTCGGAATGCGTCACTCTCCCGCGGAGCATTGCGGCAGGGATGCACCCTTGCCGTCTCGGACGGCAACCAGCGCATCGTACGCCTCCTGCAAAGTGGACACCTTCACCACGTTCAAACCTTCCGGAATATGATCCACAACGCTGGAACAATTGGATTCCGGGGCAAGGAACCAAGTTGCTCCGTCGCGTTTCGCTCCGAGCATCTTCAAACGGATGCCTCCGATTTCACCGACTTCACCTTTGTCGTTCATAGTGCCCGTTCCCGCGATGATCTTACCCCCAGAAAGTTTTTCACCGGTCACCTTGTCGATCAGACCAAGCGTGTACATCATGCCCGCCGACGGCCCGCCGATGTCGTCCACATGCATGGACACCTTCATGCCGGACACGTCATAACCATGCTCTTCCAGGAACTTTTTCGCCGCTGCGGTGGCGGAATCCTGCGATGACGTCATCTCCTTGTCGCTGGACTGCTTGTATTCCTCTGCGGTCTGCCCAACAGGAACCACCGCTTCCTGAGGCATCACCGTGGATTTCGAATCGGCCCACGCCACCAATGCCTGCGCGTTCGACACCGGGTACCCTGGCACGCCTGAAGCATTGACCGTGACCAACAGCAGTTGGCCTGAATCCTTATACGTTTTCGCACCGGAAACGGCGATGACCTGCTTGCCGGAAACCTCCCCGAGCACATTCTGTGTCGGGCCGGGCACCTGCACCACATACGCGCTGGGCATAATCAACACCAATACGCACAGTACCGCCACCAACGGTCCTGCAAGATAACGCCATGAACGCGCGGACAGCCAACCTTCCGCGCCTATCAGCCATCGTTTGACACGTCCCGGAGCGCCGCTACGTGTGTTTTTGCCGTGAATTCGTCGTGTTTCCTTCATCTTGGGCATACCTCCCATAACATAGTATGGAACCAACCAAACTTGAAAAAACGCTTAGGAAAAGGCAGGGCCGGCATGGACGAGAACGCGATCCGCCAATGGTTTATCGATTGTTTCGGACCAATTCAAGGCGAGATGGCATGGAACCAGTTTTCCAACATGCCGGAAGAGTTGCGCGACCAGTTGATGAGTCAGGATGTGAGCAAGCTTCCCAAGCCGGCCGAGGTCAGGTCGATGATGCAGGCGTTCACTGCGGGCGGGCTCAACACTTTCGGAGACATCCAGCACATCACCGAGGAAGGTCCAATCAACGTCAAACTGGCGAAATCATTGGCATTGCAGCAGGCCAATGGCGAAGGATCGGAAACCAGTGTGAGCGCGGAGTACGGCGAGATGGCCCGGCGAGCCATCAGCGAGGCGAATCTGTGGCTTGACACCGCTTGCGAATTCAACCCCGCGCAAGGCGAAACGCAGGTGCTTACCCGCGCAGGCTGGGTGGAAGGATGCATCGATTCCTGGGCGCAGTTTGCATCCCCGATTGCCGAGTCGATGAGCGACGCTCTGGCTTCGATTTTGTCACAGCGTTTCGGCGATTCCGAATTCCATACGGAAATTTCCGGCATTTTCGCCGGTCCGGTGCAGATTCCGATTCCCGATGATATGAAAGATCCGGCAAAACTCATGCGTTTCGTCGGCAATACGTCGTTCGCCATGCAGCTGGGACGTGCCGCCGGCGATTTGTCGCATGAGGTGCGCGGCAGTTTCGACCAAAGCATTTCGTTGCTGAAGAATCCGGCTGGAGGCCTGATCGTGCAGAATGTCGTCGAATATGCGAAATCCTTGGAAATCGACGTGAACGAAGTAATGAGCTATCTTGCACTGCAAGAGCTCGCCCATTCGCGCCTGTACGCTTCCGTGCCGTGGCTGATGCCACGCTTCGAGGCGCTGTTGGGCAAGTATGCCCGTGGCACCAGCATCGATTTGGACGCCATGGAGGAGCAGATCCGCGATGCGCAGTCCGTCGACCCGGATTCCATGGCCGACGCGGTGAACATCACCAAGGTGGCGTTCCCTGACACGCCTGAACAACAGCAGGCCATGAAATCGCTGGAGAATCTGCTCGCCTTGGTAGAGGGTTGGGTAGACACCGTAGTGTGGCGCGCCGGCATGGCCCATATTCCGCATATCGAACAGCTTCGTGAGATGCTCCGCCGCGAGCGCGCCATCGGAGGTCCCGCGGAACGCACCTTCGAAAGCCTGATCGGCTTGCAATTACGCCCGAAGCGCATGCGTGAAGCGGCCGCATTGTGGGATAACATCTGCGCTACGGAAGGCGCGCAGGCACGAGACGCGAAATGGTCACATCCCGATCTACTGCCGCAACTGCCGAATGATGACGATGACAACACCTCACAGTCGCAGAACAACGGATCGTCGGAAAACACGGAAAATACGACGTTCGCCGCTTCCAATGCCACCGATATGGCGTCGCAGCCCCTTGGCGACGCCGATGGCATGACCATCGATTGGGATGCCGAACTCAGCAAGCTGCTTGACGAGGAAGAGCACAAGGGCGGCGAATCCGATACCAATGGCAGCGACTCTGACGATTCCGCAGAATCCGGCAGCAACAACGATACCGACGCCGAGTAATCGCGCTATTCCGTTCGCAGTATCAGCGGAAGAAGCGCGACACCCGTCGTGCCCTTTCACCCTCATTGCCTTCACGGGTACGCGCATATGAGACGTCAAGCGTGTCTTCGGCGCGCGTCACGGCCACATACATGAGCCGGCGTTCCTCCTCAAGCACGTCGTCATCCTGCGGCAACCCATACGGTATGAGTCCTTCCGAGCAGCCGATAAGGAACACGTGCTTGAATTCCAAACCTTTGGACGCGTGGATAGTGGAAATGGTCACGCCGCTCAGATCCGCGCCGACGCCCAATGCCTCCAACATGGCCAGTCTGGTCTGCGTGTCGTCGGAAAGTGCGGAATTCTGCCATCCGCTATCCCTGCGCACGCGATATCTCAAATGCTGTTCGGCCAATGCCTTGCACAGGATTTTCTGCTGCGCGTTGACTCTGGTGAGAATCGCGCAATCGGCCGGCGACTCCCCCGCATCCACCAGTTTGCGGATGCGCGCCGCCACACCTTGCGCTTCCTCCCAATCGCTGCCATATATGGTTTCCACGACCCTCCGTCCTTTGCTCCTTTCAGAGCTGAGCTTCAGATAATCGGCCCGTTGCGGCGATGCCGCAAGCACACGATTGGCATAGTTGACGATCTGCGGCGTGGAACGGTAGTCGTTGTTCAGATTGATGTCAGCGGTGAGCGGACCGAATTCCGAATCGAAGTTGAGCAGACTGTAGCTACTTGCGCCCGCGAACGAGTAGATGGTCTGCGCCGGATCGCCCACCACGCAAATATTGCGGTTTGAGCCGAGCCATCGGGTGAGCAGACGGTGCTGCAATGGCGAAACGTCCTGGTACTCGTCGACGGTAAGCCATCTGATGTTGGAGCGGATAGCTGAGGCCACTTCCTCGTCGCTTTCCATCAGATGACAAACGATCAGCAGAATATCGTCGAAATCGATTTCGTTGCGGTTGGTTTTTTCTGCCTCATACGCTTTGTATACGTCTACGAATTGGCTTGGTTCGAGGCCTGATGGCGGCTGTCGATGCGTTGCCGCGCAAACCCGCGCGTAATCTTCCGGTGCGATCAGTGAGATTTTGCACCAGTTGATTTCCGCTTGCAAGTTACGTATGGTGTCGTCATCCACTTGGAAGGCGGTGACGCGGCGCAGCGAGCGCTCCACCAGTTCACGTGGATTTCTGGAAATGAACGGCATCGGCCCCTCGCATACGTCCGGCCACACTTGGCGTAGCTGATGGAGGGCCGCGGAGTGGAAGGTGGCTGCTTTGACGTCGGCTGCGACATCGAGTTTCGATAGGCGGCTACGCATTTCCGCCGCCGCTTTGACGGAGAATGTGACTGCGATCGTGCTTCGTGGATTCCACGCTTTGGTGGCGCACGCATAGGCGATTCTGCGGGTAACGGTTCGCGTCTTGCCCGCGCCCGCGCCCGCGATGATGCGCACTGGACCGTCCACGGCCGTTGCGGCCGCCCTTTGCGCCTCATCCAATCCGTCAAGAATCTCTTCCGCTGTTGCACTCATACGTTCCATTGTGGCAGATTGCCGTCGCCATGTGACGATTTGCCCGCGGTTCACCTGCAGTTTTACTGGCAAGTCGGCAACGCTTCGCCCCTATTGTGTATTAAGGTTGGAATTGTGACCGAACGAAGCAAATTTATGATAGCTGCCCTGACGAGTGCGGCGATGCCGAACGCCGCCATTGCGGGCGCGCGTGCCAGCGAACAGACCAACCCGACCGACGAGGGGTACGGCGTCGACCATGCCGTGGTTCAGGATGCAGCGGGCAAGCTGTATGACGTGTTCGCATCCAACACGCCTGAAGGCCGTAAGCGTCTTGCCGGTCGCGTGCGCGCTGCGCAGACGCTCTCGCAAGCCCGCGAATTAGGCGGATTGGGTTTTGCCGTCGATAGCATAGTAGCTTTTTCAAACGGCGATTTGAAGCATTCCGCCACTGGAGATACGTCCGTGCTGGTGGCCACCCACCATGTGGGTCAGGCGCGGCCGTTGGAGCTGCTGACTTTGGATGATTGTTCCAGCGTAGGCACCGCTTTGGGCGCGATTCATCGCCTTCGTCCCGACTTCCTGCAGGAAGCGGGCTATCCGACGTTTGTCACCGGCCAGATTCGCGCTCAGCTGACCGCTTGGATCAAGCGCCTGCGTCAGGCTGGTCATGTTCCGCAGGAGATCACCACTAGTTGGGCGAATATTCTTGAGACCGACGGCCTGTGGTCGTTCTCCACTTGCCCGGTGCATGGCGGGTTGCGTGACGGCGATGTGCTTTTTTCCGGTTCGTCCATCACCGCGGTCACGAATTGGCAGGATATGCAGGTCAACGATCCTGCCCGCGATTTGGCTTGGATTTTCGCCAAGCTTGACGAGAACCACCGCAATGCCTTGCTTTCCGCATACGGTCGCATGTTGGGCAATCGTTTGGATGATCTGATTATGCTGCGGGCCAATCTGTGGCTGCAGATGGAGCAGGTCGGCGATTTTATTTCCGCTTTGAACAAGGCAGACAACGCCAAGATTATGCAATTCAAGGCGCAGGTGGAACGCCTGGCCCACCAGTTGGGTGTCGCCACAGCGAAGAATCGCGTGCAAACTGAAACGAAGCAGGAGTCCAAGGATCGCCCCCAGCGCCCGCCGAGCACAATCACCGTAGGCACGTTGCTGAACGAATCGGAGCGTCGCCGTAACGCGGCCGCACAGCAGAATGATTCCGACACGACCGGCGAACGTCATGTTGACGCTGTGGATATGGATGATTCCACTGGCGATTTCGACGCGACCGGCGATTTCGACGCGACCGGCTCCCAGCCGGTCCGCAAGACGAAGGAAATCGTCAACGACGCGACGGAAGCGTTCGTACCGGCCGGAGCCCAGCCATTACAAGCACCGTCCGGCAATACGAATGAACATGAGGCGACCTCGGTCAGCACTTTCATTCCGGAACATTCCGCAAAAGAACGGCACGAATCCATGCCGTCAAGTTCCACCATGGTAATCAGCAGGCTGGAAACGGCCGACGACAACGACGATACGAACGAGGAATCGATTCCCGCATCGCACAGCGAGGCCGCGACAGTACTCATTCCACTGTTGGAGCGAGATGAGGCGACCATGCAGAAAGCGCAGGCGCAGATCAATCAGTGGGAGGCGGAAGACGCCACCGATGAGAAGCTACGCGTAGAATAGGCGCACATAACCCGTACATACACGTGCGCATGCATTGCGCATTATCACGAAGGAGCATCCATGGATATTGAACTCGGCATTCAGAATGTGGCCCGCACCGTCACCTTCAGCACCGAACAGAGCGCCGATGAGGTCAACGCGGCCATCGCCGACGCCGTGGAGAACGGCAAGACCATCAATCTGACGGACGACAAGGGCCGTCGCATCGTGGTGCCGGCAGGCTCGCTCGGCTACGCCATCATCGGTTCCGAAACCAAGCACGCCGTCGGTTTCGGCAACCTCTGACCCGTTCGCATCACCAGATTTCAGCTTCGAACTGAAACACACGTTTTCGACGTAACAAGAAAAGCCAGACGTTCACGTCTGGCTTTTCCATTTTGGGCGATCAACTCGTTTCTGGTTTCATATCTCAATTACGCGTCGATGATTGCGTTTCGGTTTTTAATTTTCGCCTTCGACGATTCTTTGCTCAAGCGGACGCCTCGATTGATGATTTCCTGAACTGTTTCGTCGCTGGTGAGGTTCTCCCCCAGCGCGTTCGGCTTGCCTTTGCCATGCCAATCGGATCCGCCAGTCACCAGCAGGTCGTGCCGGCGCGCAATGGTGAGCAGACGTTCACGCTGTTCTGATGGATTGCCGCGATGCCACACTTCCAAACCGTCCAAGCCTTCGGTGATGAGAGATTCGATTTGCCGGTCGGTCAGTAATGTCCGATTGCGCCGGGGGTCTCCGGCGTGGGCGATAACCACCACCCCGCCCGCACCCTTGACCGCGGCCACCACGTCGTGCGTGGTCGGTGATGGCGTGGGAATGTAATATTTCGACGTTGCGCTCACCGCATCGGCGAAAGCGTCGGATCGTGTTTCATATACGCCGGCAGCCACCAATGCGTCGGCGATATGCGGCCGGCCTATCGTGGTGCGTTTGCCTTCACGCACCTGCGCGAGCACATCATCCCACGTAATCGGAAAATCCTGCGCCATCAGTTCGACCATGCGCTTGGTTCTACGCAGTCGCGCCTCGCGGGTGGACGCGAACATCTCGCTGATATCGGCGTTCAGCGGATCATATTGGAATGCGAGCATGTGCACGGATACGCTCTCATCGACGGCAGTGATTTCCGTACCGCGTAACAACGGCAATCTGACCTCCCGCGAAGCAGCCAACGCATCCTGCCAACCGGAGGTCGTGTCATGATCGGCAATCGCAACACCATGCAATCGCAATGCTCTCGCTTCCTGCAACAACGCACGCGGCGTTTCCGTACCGTCGGAAAAAACGGTATGGCAGTGAATGTCCCAACCTTCAGCGGGCGGTGCCGCAGTGCCTACGCGAATCATGTATCCATCGTAAGCTGTTTTTGGCGCGACTCGGCACAATACCGCGTAAACTAGGCGATGACAACGTTTGTATTTTGATTCAAGGATGCACGATGAGCGATTTTTCCGGCGAACAGGTTGCCGAAGCCACTCTCGACGATGATTATACGAAGCCGCGCGGTTGGCGGCATACCGCGACATGGACGTATCTAGTCATGCTGATCGCCTCGGCGGTAGCGCTGGTCGTATCGTTCGTGCTTTCCGCCGAGACACTGAAATTGGCGCGCAATCCCGGTCAGAAGCTCAGCTGTGATGTGAATGCCGTGATGTCGTGTTCCGCGGTTGCGGAATCGTGGCAGGCTGAGGTTGTGAAGTTCGCCGGTTTGAGTTTCCCGAATGCGTTCTTCGGCATCGCCGCGGAATCAGTGTTCGTAACGATCGCGGTGATCGGTTTGACGAAGGTCGCCGTGCCCCGCTGGTTTGCGTCGTGCACATGGCTGGGTGGATTGGCCGCGCTGGCTTATTCGTATTGGCTGACCTCGCAGTCGTTGTTTGTGATCAACGCGCTATGCCCGTGGTGTCTGTGCCTGATGTTCTCCACCACCGTGCAGTTCATGGCGTTGTCTCATGCCACGGCGGTGGTTCAGGAGATTCCGGCCAAGCGCGAGGGCGTACGCACCTACTACCGTCTTAATTACGATCTGATGGTCGATGCCTTATGGATCGTGACATTGATTGTGATCATTCTCGTCGAAGACGGCCCCCTGCTGTTCAGTTGACGTCAAGTAACGTCCAATCAGCAGTAGGGATTCACTCGCCTACAAGAGAAGCCGACTGGAAACAGCCGGCTTCTTTCTTTTGCGTATCCGCAAATTTCAGTGTTATGCGCAAAACCTTACAGCAGTTCGATTTTGCCGACGATGGTGGCCGATCCGGTGAGTTTCACGTCGTTATCGGTCACGTCGACGCGCAGGGTGCCGCCACGCACGGTGATCGTCCAATGGTCGATGCCGGTTTTGGCACGCAACGTGATGGCGGTGGCGCACAGGCCGGTTCCGCACGACAGGGTTTCGCCGCAGCCGCGTTCGTTGACGCGCATGGTGGCGTTGCCCTCGTTGTCGCCTTCGCTTTGCTCGTCGATGCGCACGAACTCAACATTCTGGTCGCTTTCGATTCGGGGCGCGACCACCGGCTTGGTCACCAAATCAAGCTGTTCCACCGTCGGCAGGCTGGAGAACGCGTCTTCGATGACGGCCACCACATGCGGATTGCCCATGTCCACGAACGTGCCGCGTGCGGAACCGGCCGTGCCGGGAATCGTCACTTCGTATCCATCAAGATCGCCACGCTTCCATGAACCCATCTCAACCTGGAACACGTCCTTGCCAAGAGTCGGCACATCGCCAAGTGAAGTCAGAACCTTCACACCGGCACGGGTGCCGAGACGGAACGGTTCACCGCCCGGCTGACCGGCAATACCCTGCCGTTGCGCGAACAGAGTGATCGCACGCGTGCCGTTGCCGCACATCTCAGCCAACGAACCATCCGCGTTGCGGTAGTCCATGAACCAATCCGCATTGTCGGCAGCACAAACGGCAATCTGCTTGTCGTTCAAATCGGACACCGCCTGCGGATGAGTAAGGCGGATCAAGCCATCGCCACCGATACCGAAATGACGGTCGCACAGGAATCGCACTTCATCGGCGGTAGGCTCGTACGTGCCTTCGGCGTCCAGATACACCACGAAATCGTTGCCGGTGGCGTGTGCTTTGTAAACAATGCTTGGAATGCTCATACCGATTCACTCTACACGCGGTAGGCTATTGAAGAAGTTGGACGCAACACGTGTGCATTATGTTGCAGTATGTTTGCGTGCGGAACAAGGGAGGACGTATGACTTCAACGGCACCAATCGGCGTTTTCGATTCCGGTTTGGGCGGGATTTCCGTGGCGCGCGAAATCCGCCGCGATATGCCGAACGAACGCGTGCTGTATTTTGGCGATTCCGCGAACGCTCCGTACGGAACCAAATCACCTGAACAGGTACGCAAGCTGTCCGACGCCATTGTGAAACGTTTCGTGGAACAGGGAGTGAAAGCGGTTGTCATCGCTTGCAATACCGCCACTTCCGCCGCAGCCAACGAGTTGCGCGACAAATACGACATTCCGATCATTGGCATGGAACCAGCGCTGAAGGTGGCGTGCGATCGAGGCCATGGCAATCGTCAGCGTGTCATCGTCGCAGCTACTCCCCTGACGTTGCGGGAACGCAAGTTCGCCGTGCTGATGGATCGTTTCAAAACAGACCATACGATCTTTCCGGAACCCTGCCCCGGTTTGGTGGAGATCGTTGAGCACGGCCAACTCGACGATCACGATGTTGTGATGCACACGCTGCACCAGTATTTCGACCAGTATGATTTGTCGACGATCGATTCGGTAGTGCTTGGCTGCACGCATTTCGTGTTTTACCGTGACTATTTCCGCGAACTGCTGCCCGACACAGCGGCAATCATCGACGGCAACGAAGGTACCGTGCGCCATCTTGGCGTAGTGCTCGAATCGTTGGGCAAACTCTCTCCGGAAGACGCGGACGGTGGTATCGAGCTGGCCAATTCCGACACTTCCACACAAATCGCGCAATTAGCGCAATCGCTGCTTGATCGCTGAGCGCGAATGTTCCGATAGACCGCGTAAAGTCGATTGAAACCCGCAAACACTGCTCAACCGTTATCAGACGTACAACGACGAAGTGGCGCTGGCCAAGGAATACGAGCAGGACGGCCGCGTGCTCATCCTCGCACCGGAAAGCCTGTACGGCCTGAACACGTTGAGCAAGTCGTTCGAAGGTTTGGAACGCATGTACCGCGCGGGCTATGCGGCGGCCGAGGCCATCCCCGCATTCCTAAAAAGCTGAGCACTACCCTCATATGAACACTCCAGCCGATAGCAACACGCGTGAAAACACCAACACGAACACCGACATCAGCATCACCGCGAATGCCACGGGATTCAGCACAAAAACACTGAACCCGCAGATTCTGGTGACCTTGTGGAACGTGGAGCGTTTGGGCTCGTTCTCCGCGGTCGCGCGTGAAACCGGATGGTCGCAACCGGCCATCAGCCAGCAGATCCGCAAGATCGAACGTGAACTTGACGCAAAACTTGTGCAGCGCACGTCGCATGGCGTGGAATTGACTCCGATCGGCCGTATTCTGGCACGTCACGGGCAGCTTATCGACAATCGAGTCACCCAAGCCGTCAAAGATGTGGAAGAGTACCAGCGCAACGGATCGACGCATATTCGTTTGGTCGCTCCTCCATCGGTATGTTCGTCGTTCGTGGCACGCGTGCTCGTGCATATCAGCAAAACGTCCGACATTCGCGTGAGCCTCATGCAGATGGAGCCGCCTGAGGCCATGGAGGCGTTGGAACAGGGGCTTGCCGATTGCGCGATCATCTTCCAATACAATTCACTCCCCGCTTTGGCCGGACCGGACGATTTGGAAGTCGCTCCTTTCGGCGTCGATCCGCTGATGCTGCTGATCGGCGCGAACAATGCGATCGCGCGCCAGTACGAAAGCTCGCACCTGCCGGTCCAATTGGTTTCGGCACGCGGCGAACAGTGGATCGCCGGCTGCGAAACCTGCCAGGCGAATCTGGTGTCGTTGGCGCGTGCCGCCGGCTTCACACCGGAAATCACACATTCGACCGACGATTTTTGGGCCACGCAGAATCTGGTGGAAGTCGGCATGGGCGTCTCGATCATATCTCGCTTAGCCACAACCGCTGGAATCCAACCCGATTTGGCCGCACTGCCAATCGCCGACAACAACGCATTCCGCACAGTCTGTTTCGTCACAAGAAAAGTGGACGACCGACCGGCAGTGGCCCGCGTCAAAGACGAAATCGAAAGGGCGTCACACCAGTATTTGGAAAACATCTGATTCATCGTTTGATATCCGTGCTTATTCGCAATCGCGGAATACTGCAGCAAACAATTGTTTCCAGTATTTTGCTATATCGTCATAATCAGATTAATAATTGAATAGCAAAAGCATCTGATATAAGAAAACTTCATAACAGTCTTTGCTTTCAGTACAAGAACACACTGTTCGTGCAAGCATCGGTACGTCATGCTGGAACCATGGAAGAAATCATGGAAATGAAGCATCGTACCGGTTCCGGCTTTGACGCCGACGCCATCGACCACACCACCGCAGCCGATCTTGCCGCAGTCGGCTCCGACAAGTGGACACGCTACCCCGGCTGCATCGGCGCGTTCATCGCCGAAATGGACTACGGCCTGGCTCCCTGCATCCAAGAAGCCATCGACAACGCCTGCGACCATTGCAAACTCGGCTACATTCCCGAACCCTGGAAACAGCGCGTGGCAGCAGCATGCGCAGGATGGCAACGCTCGCATTACGGATGGGATGTCGATCCGAGCATTATTCGCGTGGTTCCCGACGTACTCGAAGCTTATGAGCTTTTCCTGCGTGAACTGGTCGGTGCGGGCAACAGCGTGATCGTGCCGACGCCTGCCTACATGCCGTTTTTGAGCGTTCCGAAACTGTACGACGTTGACGTGATCGAAATCGAAATGCTGCAAAGCGGCGACGCCGAAACCGGAGAGGCGCAATGGGTGTTCGACTTCGACGCCATCGAACGCGCGTTTGCGGCCGGATGCCATGCGTTCGTGCTCTGCAACCCGCACAACCCGATCGGCAAAGTGCTCACCTTGGAGGAGGAGCTGCGTCTGAGCGATCTTGCGGCACAGTATGACGTGCGTATTTTCAATGATGAGATTCATGCGCCGTTCGTGTTTGAGGGCAGGCACATTCCGTTCCCCACCATCAGCGAGCAGGCCGCATTACAGTCGATGACCGCTACCAGCGCGTCGAAATCGTTCAATATTCCGGGCACGAAGTGCGCGCAGGTGCTGCTTACCAATCCTGCGGATCGTGACATGTGGGCGGTCAAGGCGGAGTGGAGCGAACATCAGACCGCCACCATCGGCGCAATCGCCACCACCACCGCATATAACGAAGGCGACCTGTGGTTCCAGGATGCGTTTGCCTATGTGCGCAGGAATTTGGCGTTGTTCGACGAGCAGATGCGTGAAAGGTTCGCCGACGTCGGCTATATCAAACCGCAGGGCACATATATCGCATGGCTTGATTTCTCGCCGCTTGGCATCGACGATCCGGCCGCATACTTCCTTGAGAAGGCGCAAGTGGCGTTGACCGACGGGCGTTCATGCGGCGAGACCGGTGCCGGATGCGTGCGCGTGAACATAGCAATGCCGTATCCGCTGCTGGTCGAATGCCTGGACCGCATGTATGGCGCGTTGCATGCGGATGGATTGCTGTAAACTTCGCCACATATTCAGTGTTTTCCTCAACCAACGGCAGCATAACGGTGAACGTCGTGCCCTTCCCCACTTCGCTGTCCACCGTTATGGTGCCGTTGGAAATCTGCATACTATCGACATGCGATGGGAGGTTGATATGCGTTTGAACGTGAGCACCAGCATTGAAACGGCCGCCTGCGAAATAGCCGGCGATGATCTGCTGTTCTTGGGATTTCATGGATTCAGCAATGATGAAAATGAGATGATCCGCATTATTGATGCGATTTATGATGTTCCGAAGCGAGACGCATCTTCAACGGACAACTCCATTGCTCCTGCCCAGCATCCGAATTATCTGTCGTTCCGAGGCACGTACGAACGTCCTTACATCGGAAGCTACTACTGGTATCCAGATGGATGTTCAGTAGAAGAGCGTCGACGTGAGTGCAGTGCCGTAGGCGACGCCGTCGTACGATTGCTGGATTCGCCCGCATACGCGCATTTCCGCAAGGTACTGATCGGGTTTTCGCAGGGCGGATACCTGTCGTATCGCATGGTTGCGGAACATCCCGATGCGTTCGACAGGGCGATTCTGATGAGCCCATCATTCAAAGGCGAAACCGCTGAGCCTTTGCCCGCGACCGGACGCACGCGATTCGCACTCTGCTACGGCAGCGAAGACCGCACAATTCCTTTAGCCGACCAACAGTGCGCGCACAACAAACTTGCGCAAACCGGCAATCTCACGTATTTCGAATATCCGGGAATGGTCCACGGCATCTGCGATCAGGAAATTCGTGACCTACGCGCCTGGCTGGGATTGTGATATGCGCTGCGTGAGGAGTTCTGCGCATCTGAGACTCCGCACGCGTGCCCATAAACTCGTTTTCACCCCCTCGGATTGTCATTGAAACCAACTCGGAACTCTTGATACACCCTAATCGTCGAAATTTATGGACATACACCCAGTTCATCTGAACTGAACCGCGATATCTGGCTTATATATGGCAGATTTGGCATCTTGACCTGAAGTTTCTCGCTCATATATGGCACATGCCCTTCGAGAAAAGCCACTTAGGGGGCATGTTTTTGACACTTTTCGCACGAACACCTGCCATATATAAGCGAGAAGCCTCCGTACGAACCTCAAAATCTGCCATATATAGGCGAGATAGGCGGCATAATTAAGCATTTTCCCTCACTGATGAGCCGCAGAACAAACCAGACGACCGAAGTTTTACGATGTTATGTACGTCAAGCTCACCACGAACATCTCTCCACATATGTCGCAACAATATGGTCAGCGATCGCCCTTTTCCAATGCTCGGGCGGCCACTGCATGATGGTCGTAAAGTCAAGCTTATGCGGGTTGGATTGTCAGCCTGCCGCCGAGAGCGTGCACGATCCCTTCATAATGGTATGGAAGCTCGGGTTGACATTCCTGTCGAGGCTCTTGTAAAGACTTTCACGTCCCACACCCGCCTCCTTCGTGATCTGCCCCATACCCTTCGCTTTGGTCATATCGCCGATTACGGCCTGCCGCAACGCCGAATCGTCAAGCTCGGCCACCGATAAAGCAGCAACATGAGCGAGTCGCTCTTCTGCGCGGAGCAAACACGGTAGCCGGGACCGAAATTGAACCTCAGCGCGCTGGCCCCGTCACCAACCGTATGCAGGTCACCCACCGGCCGCCCCATCTAGAAGCGCAATCGGAGTCTCGCGCTGATTCGGGCTTTCGCGTTCCGGTCCTTTATCCGGCTGAACCATTGGCGATATTCGCCAGTCATATGTATTTCCATATGACATGTTGCATCCCATGAGACACAATATGTCTAGCTTGACGACCACTCACGAGATGAACGACCAAAGTAAAACAGAAATTCGACAGGTTAGCCAATTTCTCGTGCATCCGCACCCACCCGACCGTTTTCACATACACTATTTCTTTTACAAAGCTTTCAGAAGCGACCCCATGCGAAACACCCAGTCGCAGTTCCTGCTCGTATTACCGTTGAAGTCGCCCCGAGCGGACAAAAACCCTGGTTTTCCGTTGCTAGCAGTCCCGCACATGTGGAATCCCGCATGTGCGGGGAACACTGGACATAAACAGGGAGAGCAACATCCACGCGGCGGCCGGAACGATGCAGACACCGATTTCAATCCACGCTCTCCATGAGGAGAGCGACTGATACGACGCTCGAAAATCATCTTAATCGTATCATTTCAATCCACGCTCTCCATGAGGAGAGCGACCCCTTGTACGGCGCGAACGCACTGCTCCCAGCTATTTCAATCCACGCTCTCCATGAGGAGAACGACCGACGATGATCCTGGGCAGCGCCATGGCTATCGTATTTCAATCCACGCTCTCCATGAGGAGAGCGACATGTTGCGGGAGTCGGAGGCATACGGCCCGTCTTCATTTCAATCCACGCTCTCCATGAGGAGAGCGACTTCCAGACGTGGGCACGGCGTAGCGAGTCGCATATTTCAATCCACGCTCTCCATGAGGAGAGCGACACCATAAAACGGTGCACGCCCCTACGCTTGTCGGGATTTCAATCCACGCTCTCCATGAGGAGAGCGACTGTTCGACCACGCCACCCTTAACGAGGATGGTATATTTCAATCCACGCTCTCCATGAGGAGAGCGACTGGCAGCCACGGTCATCACCATGCTCCCTTCAATTTCAATCCACGCTCTCCATGAGGAGAGCGACGTATCCGCCGGAATTGTTGACCGTCACGCGACTATTTCAATCCACGCTCTCCATGAGGAGAGCGACGATAAGTTCATCCAGCAAAAAGCGCAGGTGACTAACATTTCAATCCACGCTCTCCATGAGGAGAGCGACGTCGGCGCTGAGCGGGTCGCCGTCCTGCATGAGATTTCAATCCACGCTCTCCATGAGGAGAGCGACATGGCGTTCTGGTAGTCGCCTTGCGCTGCGTATATTTCAATCCACGCTCTCCATGAGGAGAGCGACTTAATGATTTGATGACTAAGAAATGTTCTGACGATTTCAATCCACGCTCTCCATGAGGAGAGCGACTGTTGGCCGTGTCCGTAATAGCGGCATGCGGAATATTTCAATCCACGCTCTCCATGAGGAGAGCGACCGCCTCGAACGCTGATACCCCTCGCTATTATCTCGATTTCAATCCACGCTCTCCATGAGGAGAGCGACAATTTGTTGTCGTCCCTTGTGATTGCGAAATACGATTTCAATCCACGCTCTCCATGAGGAGAGCGACCGGTGACGTTTCCGGCGAGATGCCAACCGAACGAGAATTTCAATCCACGCTCTCCATGAGGAGAGCGACGTCGTTTCGTTTGCGCAGTTCCCAGCAATTGCCGATATTTCAATCCACGCTCTCCATGAGGAGAGCGACATACCCCGTTTCGGCACGGTGCGAACAAGTGTACATTTCAATCCACGCTCTCCATGAGGAGAGCGACGTGACTTCTCCGCCAAGGTATCGCATGTTATCGGGATTTCAATCCACGCTCTCCATGAGGAGAGCGACAAAACCGCTCGGGCAACGTTTTGGCGGACTATAAATTTCAATCCACGCTCTCCATGAGGAGAGCGACCGGACGTCGAGGCCAGCTGGGCCGCCGCTGCCTATTTCAATCCACGCTCTCCATGAGGAGAGCGACTTACAATGGCTGACAGGATAGCAATACTCGGCGGCATTTCAATCCACGCTCTCCATGAGGAGAGCGACCGATTGACGGCGCGGAGTCGGCGTATGTCATCAAATTTCAATCCACGCTCTCCATGAGGAGAGCGACACCGTTCCCAAGCATTGCAAAACACATTCAGCCGAATTTCAATCCACGCTCTCCATGAGGAGAGCGACTTGCTTTTGCAATGCCTGTCACATAGTCCACTATGATATTTCAATCCACGCTCTCCATGAGGAGAGCGACCGCTGCGGCCACCGGCTCCGGCAAGCTCACCAAATTTCAATCCACGCTCTCCATGAGGAGAGCGACAGTGCAGCTGGACATTTTTGTCCGCTTTTTGAGACGCAAGCCAGCTGCCTAGCTTTAAGCATATCAAACAACACCGCCGATACGACGAACAACATGTCTAAAACGAGCAACTGGCTTTCTGTCTCATTTTAATGTCCATTATTTAGTTTTCAAAACGCCCCACGAAAATCACAATTCGGATTTCGATAGTTTTTCAGGTGCGAAAGACGTCCCTTATCATGAGCGCTTACACTTCGCACAAACACCATTCCAAGACCGGCCACCTTGCCGAAAACACAATACTGCTGGCTAGAAAACACACTCTGAATACCGGACGGCACACTCAAACGCTCAACCCAGCATACCCCACACCATATCGTTATGGCACCATGCCATTTTGCCTGTGCTATATCATCATCACATCATTAACCGGCAAACTCCGTTCACGTCCATAATGCTCAATCCTATCCGCATATCGAGCGCCAAGTTTATAAAAGCGCAGGCTGTCCTCATCGGTATTGGCAATCTTCAGCAAATCGTGCACCAACACCAGATAATCGGAAGGACTCACCGAGCATTCGAAAACACTGTTCTGCACACGCTGTCCGTATTTCACGCATGTCTTCGCCACCAAACGAAGACGACGCTTCCCCTCAGGGGTTTCCGTACTCACATCGTACGCAACCACAACCATCATGGTTTTTCACCTCCAATAACGTATCACCACGAATCATCGCATACCGCCACACACAGCTACGCACCTTTTACTTCCACATAAATGGCGGGTAATCATCAAGATCACCCCGCAACGATCGAGCTAGCAGCAGCGCTTGCACATACGGAACCAACCCCCATGAAATTTTTTCTTGCAGGAACGGATGAAGAATCTGATCGCTCTTCTTTTTCTGCCACGCCGTAAGCACTTTCTTCCGCCCGGAATCAGACAGCAGCACACCACCATTCTCCCGTATTTCAAAATCCCCCGGCTTAACAGCGCCTGTATTAACCAATGTCAGCACAAAGCGGTCAGCCAACACCGGGCGAAACTCTTCAACCAGATCCAATGCCAGAGAGGCTCTCCCGGGCCGATCCGTATGCATAAAACCAACATACGGATCCAGCCCCACGCCTTGCAAAGCCGCAATGCAATCATTCGTCAATATGGAGTAGCAAAAAGACAACAATGCATTTAGTCTGTCCAGCGGAGGCCTCCTCGACCTATTGGTGAAAAAGAAATCATCTTTATTCTTCAGGACCAAATCGTCAAAAGCGTAGAAATAATCTTTGGCAGCAAGCCCTTCGACACCCCTCAACTCATCAACCGTCAAACTTTTCCGAGCTTCTAACAATGCCGCCGACAATTTGCCGCTCTGCTCGGCAAGTCGGTCAATATTTACCCGCAAAGCATGATCACGTTTCGTACGTTCGAGCACCCATTTCGCATTGTAAAGTTTTCCAACAATGAAAGATTTCGCGTAACACAAAGATTTTTGTTCGTCATCCGCGACTCGAAATTGTTCACGGCGAAGTAGCACATTACGATTCTCCTCCCCTAACACGGAACAGTAATAATGGCCTCTCGGTGAATAGAATGCCATAGAAACGCCCAGTTTGCCGCAGCGCCCCATAAGAGCAGGCGAAGCACCCTTATACGAGAAACACATGATTCCCTCAATTGACCGTAACGGCACTTTCGCCAAGGTTTTGTCATTCTGATGAATCACAACATTGTCGTTCTCCAAAGCAAGATAGGCATCTTCCGTCATCACAAACAGCGTGTTTAACAGCTGCTTCATCACTCCCCGCTTTCCTTGAGCCGTTCTTCGATATATGCTTTTGCCGATTTCACCTTCCGTAATTCAGGCAGGCACAAATCCCGTAGAGAACATGACGAACACGATCTGGTCTGTTTCACTTTAGGAGTCCATCCGCGGGAGAAAAGATCATGCATTTGCAAGAAGTCAGCTTCGACCATGTTGCGAAGATCTTCGTCCAATTTTACCCGCTCACGACGTTTTGTCTGCCGATAGAACAAAGCACCTTCAGGAATATCACACGCGAGCATTTCTTCCAAGCACATCGCTTCCGCGCATAGCTGTAAACGATCAGCATCAATCGTTTTGGATTTGCCGTGTTTGTATTCAATCGGATATGGCAACCACAATCCATCTCTTCCGTGAAGCGGAACACCATCATTAGACTTATGGAATTCCACAACATCACAGGCTCCAGTTATGCCGAGCGCTCGCGAATAGACTCTCAAATCCCGCATGATCAGCGTATCGCCGCGAGATTCAGAAGCCGCATAATCGTGGGCGCGTTCATGTTCCAGATGCCCAGCTGTGGTCAAATAATTCTCTGACCACAGCTGTTCGATATGGATAAGAGCCCACTGTCGTTTGCAGAATGAGAAATGCTGGATGCCCGAAAGGGCCAGCCAATCTTCTTCCGGATATCCTTCTGGCCCTTTCATACAACACCCCTTACTCTCTCAATTCCAAACGCTTCAGCGTCCTTCAATCACTTCGTACCGCAAGTCGGGAATAGAAGATCCATTCACTGTCACCGTTCCGTCCACATTAACGGAAACGGAACGATGAACTTTGGCGGAAGAGTATTGCCCTGACTTGCTGTTGTGCGTGAACCACACAACGTCCAACACTTCCATGGACCCCGCAGGACGAGCCGAACTTTCATCATTCTCAAACAACGTGACGAGAGCTTCCTTGATTTTTTCGGCGTCTTCTGCAGTAAACCCGGTTTTTTCGGCAAGCTGTGGGCTGATGCTGCCATACGTCGCATACACCGCACGGCCGGAAACACGGTATTTCATTCCCATGGTATCGGAGGATTTCTTACCGGTGTCCGTGGTTTCACTGTTCACTGACTTAGTGATCTGCACGTCGTCAATGGCGATGGGTTCAACCGAGAACGCAGCCTGAATGGAAACCGGACCGCGCACGCCCAAGGAAACTTCGTCAACATCCTTAGCTTTTTTGAATGCGAATACTTGTCCGAACGCACGTACGTCAAGCCACTGTTCGCACACTTTCTGGAACACCAGGTTCTTCTGTTTCTGCTCTTCTTTCGGCAAGGTTTTCAAATATGTGTTGAAACGGTCCGACAATGATTTTGCGCCGTCATCGGAACGGTCATCGGACTGCACGAAAATCGTTTCACCAGCATCTTGCAGGCGATTGCGAATCTTCCTTTTCAGTGCAACGTCAGAAACCTCGCCCAGCCCTTCCGATGTGGTTCGTGGACGATTGCCATTCAACGGATCACCATTAGGATTGGCATTATTAGACGCAAAAACGACTGCGAAATCAATCTTGTTTTCCAAAGCTGCCATGATATGACTCCTTAACTTTTTCTTTGATAATCAACGTCGATAACTTCAAAAACTAAACACTAGTTTTCTTTGCTCTTCTGGGATGCTTCTTGCGCTTTACGCATAGACTCCCTTCGCTGGCATGAATAACCGAGCAGAAAGAGCGGTGAAAGTGCACGGTTATCTTCGAAGTCTCCTTCTTTGAAAAGCGCCATGACCTCATCCACGCTGTTCTGGAACCAGGGCGCGCCATTCGCCGATTTCAGGTAGGGCATCAGTTGCTTCCACAGCGTTCCCCATGTTGTAAACGGCTTTGCGACGAAATTGCTCATGAGCTTAACGGCATTGGTCGGACGGGTGTCACTGATTCCTTGCTTATACAGGACACCGTTTTCAAAGCGGTCCGCGAGTGCCAGCAATCTCCCGTATAAGTAGTCGCGGTCATTTCGTGTTGGTTCAAGGTACATGGATATCGTGTCCTCCTGTTTGTTTTGCTTCCTCGCGTCGTCAATGTAATGTTTTTTCCATAGGCTGCATGCGATTTCAAAATCTCTTAGCCATGCTCCTGGAGCGTCATATCCCATAGGTTTAGTGACTCTGTGGTATGTGGCGTCCAATATGAAGCGGGGAAGCGATTCTCCTCCGAACATGCATTCTATAAGCTGCTTTTTCGTGTTTTTCGCAAAACGTTTATAGGCTTTGCTGCTTCTGTCTGACACGTCATATGCGCAGCTGATGATGTCGGCAAATGGTGGCGCACCTTCATATGCGACAAACTTCTTTTTTTCTTTGTCGTACATTTTCAACGGCCATGCCGCATCAACATGCCACCGCAGGATACTTTCGACATATTCGTCTTTTGAAAGTTCACGGTAATATGTAACGCTCAAACGCCCTGATGTCGCCGCATCCAGAATGACAATCATCATTGGGTCGGCATGCTTTTTGAGTTTGTTAGCATTGCCATATCCGCGTAGTACCTTCGAAAAAACTTGTGCGTATTGAAAGTTTGTTGCGGTCAGCGCATCTGCAATATCGTTGCGGGGAGCTTCCGGCTCGTCCACATCCGATGAGAACAAAGAGCCAAAATCATAAGAACCTTCCTGAGGGTCAAGCTTCGGCTTTTCGTTGGGGTTTTTCACCGAGCAGATGACTATGGCCTGGGTATCGGTAATCGTTCCATGATTATTGACCAACCATTGCAGCGTCGAATGTATCTTCTGCGATGTTTCACCATCGACTTGCAAAGCCTCCTCTTTGGATGCGAAGCGCCCTCGATAGGTGAAATTCGTTGAATCGTTTGCCGATAACAGTTTGGCGTTGCCATTTACGCTGACAATTTTCTTAGGGAAGTTCAATATCGGAGCATATAGGTCCTCTCCGAACATATCCTTCCCTTTTTTCTGTCGATCATGGTACAAATAAGAAATCCATTGCGCCTGTATATCGGGATCGTTCGAGACATCTGAGTTTTGCAGCCCAATTTCAACTTCGAAGCAAACACCTGCTTTCCGGTCTTTTTCGGTTATTTCCACATTGAATCGAGCGGCTTCTTCGCTGATGCTGTGTTCCGAAACGCATCGATAGATGGCATTGAGTTTGACGTTGTCGCCTTTCCAAGCGGCAAGCTGCTCCAAATACATGGAGGTTTTCTCCTTGTCGAAATGCAAGTCGAGATATTGGAGCTGATCAAACAGAGGATGCGGTACCGGCTTGATGGTGCGTCCCATGGAACTTTCTGTGCACGGGATAACAATCGTTTGTTTTTCCCTCAGAAGCCGTAGTATCTCACCATTCTCGTTTACCCCTAGCGTCAATAGTGTCGGAAGTGTCGTATGCCCCGGAGGAATCAAGGCTTTCCTAATGTCAAGCGTAGAACCGTCGCCACTTCTCGGAGTTTTTCCGGCGGCGTTGTGCACAGATTCGTTGATAAGCAACAGATTGTTCGACAGGCTCATCACTCACTCCTCTCCCACCGGCTGCAGATTGCTCCCCAAAGCGAATTCCTTGACGCTCTGGTTTTTCCTGATAATTCGTCCATCCAATTTCGTGGATTCCGGACGCTCAAATTCGATGATGCCGTCGGACATAACAGGCGACCAGAATCGGGCGATAAAATCGTGGTCCTCGTTTTCATCCGGATACGTGAATCCATGGAACATGTATCCCATATTCCACTCGCCATAACCGTCATAAAACCCTTCGCCAGATCCGAACTCACATGGTTCCACATACCCCTGGCACTCGCGCGTCCCCAAGAATATGTCTCGGCGACCGCCTTTCTGAACGGATCTCAAGGCGATATTATGATGTTTGTTTTCGTCGCGGTCAGCGACAAGATCTTCACGCTGATCATTCCATTCGAAATGAGCCAAAACCTGATAACGCACGTCTTTGAGATACGTGTAGTACGAAAGATCATTGCCACCGCTCATTTTGATGGGTCGAATTCCCTTTCCTTCAGTCTGACCTCTGTTCATCACACGAACAGCGTCAATAACCCACATAAAAGTTGGCTTCCAATAGATGCTTTCCGTAATGCCTTTCAAAGCTTGGTACGTTGGCACCTGATACGAAAATTTCTCACCCCCAACACGTGTTGCTGCTTCCGAGAACAACGCATATCTGCCTGATACCTCATATTCAATTGAGTTGCGATGTCGTTGCATATAACTCCTTCGTTAATCGTTCCCTCAACCAGCCACTGTCAATATAGCACATTTTACGCTTATTGTACATAGAACTCTTTGAGTGTTTCTCAATCAACAATCAACCAGTTATTCTTGTATAAGTAGGTTTTCCTACTGTCGCCACATTCATGGCGTGGATTGAAAATATGTACAACATGCGTATTTACCAAACGAAACTCTCCTGCAGATTCCCATCGACCTGCAGGAGAACCACTGCCCTTTCATATCATCAACAGAGACATGTCCGTCTCTGTCACCACGCCATATTCGCCTTTGTAATAATCTCCATTCAGAACGCAAATATCGAAATCCTCGCTAGCGATGGAAATCGCATGTTTTTCGTTCAAAATCTTGTATTCGTAATCGAAAAGGGAAACCGTGTATTCCTGTAGCCGCCGCAGAATCGCAATCTTCTCCCTCAACTCACCGTGACCCAACATATCCAGTAATTCCATCGCATTGCCATAGGGAACCACAACATTGTGCGTGATTTTCGGAATCACACGATATTCATTGCCGACCGTTTTGAACGCCTGGGCAAAAAACGGATTGTATCTCTCCCCCATCGTATTGTTCTCGAATTGCTTACGTTGGCTTTCGTTGTATGCCAGCAACTCATAAATCGTTTTTCCAGCGTTTTCCTTTTTCCAAAGCGGACCATCCAGCAAACTATTGCCGCCATCTCGATCCTCACTTTGAAGCAGCATGCCATAAAACTCATTGAGCATGCCAGTAGAAAGCAGATCAGCATCAGGATGCTCACCCATAATCTGCAAAGTGAGCTTTTTGCCTCTGTGAATCTCTGGAAGATAGTCCTTGAACCTTTCCTCACCTTGCAACGGATAGACATACACATCCTTGATTTCTTTCGATTCACCATTCCTGTTGCACCTGCCAGCCGCTTGCATAATGCTATCCAGACCAGCCATCGCCCTGACTACGCATGCGAACGAAAGGTCCACTCCCGCTTCGATAAGCTGCGTGCTTACGCAAATCACCGGTTTGGAATCATGAGGATCAGTTAACACCTTTATTCTCGCTAACTGGTCTGCCCTATGTTTGCCACACATGGCAGTACTCAAATGAATCAACTCAAACTGCCCGTCAGCATTGAGCTCTTGCAAACACTGATACATTTTGCGCGCTTCACTCTTCGTGTTGACGATAGACAGACAATTGCCGTTCCGAAGTGCCTGCTCATATATGATGTTCGCAAGTTCCTCGCAACTCTTGCTTTCCTGTGAAGCAATAATCCGGGTACGCTTGAGCTTCTCTTCGTAACCATCAGTATTGTCGATAAGATCAGGCTCGTCTGACAGACGCAGATTCTTTCGCGCCGTTCGTTCCAATAAAGGCTGCGTAGCTGAGCACAGCAGAATAGTCGAGTCCAATATCGTCGAAAGAAAACTCACAACTTCATTAAACGGATTGATGATATTCAATGGAAGCGACTGAATCTCATCAAAAATGATGACGCTATTGGCCATGTTGTGGAATTTACGAAGTTTCGTACCACGCGCCGACATAACCGTTTCCAAGAATTCGACCATCGTAGTCACGATGATCGGATTATCCCAACGTTCAGACGCCAGTTTACGTTGACGTTCCTTCACATCCTCTTCCTCACTTGTGCCGATAGATCCCGTGTTACCGGAATTCTGAAGGCCCGCGGTGGAGTAATGCTCCAGCACAATATTGCTGTCAGCATCCAGACCAAGATATTCCGGAATGTTGCCACGGTCTGTGACGTAATAGACAAGTACGGAATCACATAAATGATTCGTCTTTTCCCTGTTTCCAAAGCATGATGCAAGGCGAAATTCAACGAAGCCAACGTTTTACCGCCTCCGGTCGGAACCGACAATCGGTAAATCCCTGTCTCTCTGCTCCCAGCTTGACGGCACTGTTCCGTAATCTGTTGACGGATTTTATTGATTTCGGATGTCGAATCGAATGATTTCATGCTTTCGTCAAGACGGCGAATCAGTTCCGATCAATCCGCCTTGATCGGATGATATTGCTCTTTCGTCTCAAAATAAGCCGTATCTGTTCTATCGGCATCAATCAAACGAGAATAAACGTATTTAACTAGTAATCCCGAGTAGAAATAACGACTATCTTTCGACAATTTCAGCAATTTAGTTCGTCCTACAAAATCGAAAACATCTTTTTCGGCCTGCTGGAAGGTGTCTTGCAAGTCGAGGTCCAAATCATGTAGCCCCTGTTTGATTTCCCCATACGCATATTTAGGATTCTGTTTATCTGCTTCCGTAAAACCTGTGAGAAAAGCCTCATCACCGATTTCATTGATGCAATCAGGAAGCTCTCCATGATGTTTTGCAATAACAAGTTCAAGAATCTCTTTCACGATTTCCGCTGCCGAATTCGAAATCGGCAGGTCATTGACGACGAACGCACCCTGCCTCGCATGAGGAATCTCACCACGACGTCCCTTGCCTGATATCAGATACGTTTGAAACTGTTGCGCGACCTTTCCAACATCATGCAGGAGCGCCGCCATTCGCGGAATCTGAGAAAACTCCGATTCATAGCTTTCCGCTAAGTCACCCGCATTGTGAAGATGGTCACGCAACGTCTGCACACCGCCATCCGCGTCCTTGTGCGCCAGCAAAGTCATAATCTGCTCCTTCACAGATATGTTCAAGCACCCCTACATTACCATAGCGTTACAGTTCTCACGAGCATTGCAACGAGGTTCGGCATATAGAGACAGAAGACTTTCAAGTGGAATAATCCGCATATACGCATACTCATTGGTATACCTATTCATATCTTTCCATTTTCAATTCCAAATGGAAAGATATGAATATTTTTTGCGTTAGCTACACTTAACCGAATAAGTGTAGCTAAATTCCGCGTTAGCCACATTTATTCGCACATAGAAAAAACCGGACAGCGGATTCTTGGAATCCACCCACTTGGGCGAACCCGTTGAATCCGCCGTCCGGCGGCGCGACTGCTTCTCAAGAATGTGTGCTTGACTCACATGGATGGTACTGAGAACCATTCGCTTAACGATCTGTTTCCGTGCGCGCCAACCGCGTAAGGAACGCGGCTGCGCGGCACGGACACAAATCAAGTCTTGAGTGGACTCGAGCCGCGGTGGGCAACGCCACGGCGGCTCGAAAGCCAAGGGATTACTCTAGCCGCAGCTTGGAATAATCGCAAGCCGACTGAGCTTCGTTCAGTTCAGGCCTTGGCAACCTCCACGCTGAGCTCGGAGCCGCCTTCCTTCACGTTGAAGGAGGTGGCGAGCGTCTCGGAAGCGATGAGATCCTTGAACTGCTCGACCTTCGCCACGTCATCGGCCGGCACGGTCAACGTCAGCGCGATGCGGTCGGAGATTTCCAGATCAGCGGCCTTACGGGCGTCCTGCACGGCGCGGATCACGTCGCGGGCGTAGCCTTCGGCGATCAGATCATCGTTCAGCTCGGTGTCGAGGATCACGAAGCCACCGGTCGGCAGCGCGGCGGAAACGGAGTTGGCGGCCTCTTCGGCGTTCTTCTCCTCCACGCTGTTAATCAGCTCGTATTCGCCTTCCTCAAGCACGATCTCGCCGTTCGGCGTCTCGCATACCGGAGCGCCGTCTGCGTTCACATGCCATGCGCCGGACTTGGAGGCCTTGATGGCGAACTGTACGTCCTTGCGCAGGCGCTTGCCTGCCACGCGAGCGTTCACGCGCAGCTCGTTGATGATCTTCAAGCCTTGGGCTTCGGCATCCTCAAGCGTGCACAGTTCAACGTTCTTCACGTTCAGTTCGGATTTCAGAATCTCGTCGTATGCGGCCACGGCATCAGTGTTTTCCACCACCACGGTCAGCTTATGCAGTGGCTGGCGCACGCGGATCTGCTTCGTCTTACGCATCGACAGGGTGCCGGACACGACCTCACGCACCTTCTCCATCGCGTCAACCAGAGCCGGATCGTCAACGAGCACACGGCCCAGTTCGGTCGCTTCGCCGGTCTGTTCGTCGGCAAGGAACGGCCAGTCGGCCAGATGCACGGATTCGCCACCGGTCAGACCACGCCACACGGCTTCCGCTTCCATCGGAGCGAGCGGTGCGATCACGCGCATGAATGCTTCAAGCACGGTGTACAGCGTGTTGAACGCGTTCGCATCCTCATTCCAGAAACGGTCACGATTGTTGCGGATATACCAGTTGGTGAGCATGTCGATGAAATCAGACACTGCTTCGCAAGCGTCGGAGATCAGGAAGTTGTCCAGCGAGCTTTGCGTCTTTTCGATCAGACGGCGGGTACGTGCCAGCAAGTAGCGGTCCATTTCCGGCAGTCCTCCGCGGAGGTTATAGAACTCGACAATCTCTCTTACGGAAG
>ENA-ORTJ01000547-ORTJ01000547.1-human-gut-metagenome-genome-assembly--contig:-NODE-547-length-31994-cov-7.063120_pt1 | contig 31994 bp, 33 predicted proteins | sample MGYA00242069_ERZ509187 | MGnify/ENA primary metagenome ERZ509187 (study PRJEB26280, sample SAMEA2338779) | human gut metagenome | biome: human gut; feature: human-associated habitat; material: faeces... | reverse complement strand
CAGAAGTAAAAATCTACCTCACAGCAAGCGCAGACACCAGAGCAAAAAGAAGAGCACTGGAATATGAGCAGAAGGGAGAATCCTTCGACCTGGACCAGATCCGAAAAGACATCATTGAGCGCGACGAACGCGACATGAACCGCGAAATCTCCCCTCTGAAACAGGCAGACGACGCAGTGCTCGTAGATTCCTCGGAAATGGTAATTGATCAGGTTGTAGATGCGATTCTTGATGTGTATAATAAGAAGATACAGAAATAATAGTCAGGCGGACAGATTATCTGTTTCAGACTACGCTATTTGCCCGTCAACTACCTATCACCTAAAGTGGTGCTGCATCATAGGGTGGTTGACAGCACCCTTTACAGACAAGATATACTCATCTGTAACTGTAAACTTCCCATGCTATACAGCAAACATTCTTTTACGGGTAAGGAAAGGATTTATTTATGAAAGTTAAAGTAGCAGAGACAGCAGGCTTCTGCTTCGGCGTCAAACGTGCAGTGGACAAAGTCTACGAGCTGATCGACACAGAACAGAAACCAATCTTCACTCTGGGTCCGATCATCCACAATGAAGGCGTAGTAGCGGATCTGGAAGCTCGTGGCGTCCACGTTATCACAGAAGCAGACCTGGATTCCCCGGATGACACCCTGCAGAACGGAACAGTAGTCATCCGCTCTCACGGCGTAGGTAAACCCATCTACGATAAGCTGAAAGAAAAAAACATCTCCTACGTAGATGTGACCTGCCCCTTCGTCCTGAAAATCCACAGGATCGTGGAAAAAGAAAGCCTTGCAGGAAACCACATCATCATCATCGGCGACAAAGACCACCCCGAAGTACAGGGCATCTGCGGCTGGTGTCAAGGACCGTACACGGTGATCAGAAACAAAGAAGAAGCCGAAGTATTTGTACCCCCAAAAGGCAAAAAAATAAGTATTGTGTCCCAGACGACATTTAATTACAACAAATTTAAAGATTTAGTTGAAATTCTTTGCAAAAAGAGGTATGATAATAATGTTTTAAATATTCTCAATATTTTAAACACTATTTGTAATGCTACCGAAGAACGGCAGAGAGAAGCAAAAAACATAGCCGGAGAGGTAGACACTATGTTGGTCGTAGGTGGCCGGCACAGTTCCAATACTCAAAAGCTGTTTGAAATATGTAAAAAGGAATGTGGAAATACTTACTATATACAAACACCTGTAGACTTGGATTCTGAAATGTTCCAATGCAGTAGTTATGTAGGTATTACAGCAGGGGCTTCCACCCCAAACAAAATTATTGAGGAGGTTCAAGAACATGTCAGAATTAAGTTTTGAACAAATGCTGGAAGATTCCGTAAAGACTATCAGAAATGGAGAGATTGTACAGGGTACTGTCATCGATGTTAAAGAAGATGAGATTATTCTGAATATCGGTTATAAAGCAGACGGTATTATCACAAAGAACGAATACTCTAACGATGCAAGCCTTGTACTCACAGATGCTGTTCACGTTGGAGACACAATGGAAGCAAAAGTTCTCAAAGTAAACGATGGAGAAGGTCAGGTTACTCTTACTTACAAGAGACTGGCAGCAGAGAAAGGCAACAAACGTCTTGAAGAAGCATTTGAGAATCAGGAAGTATTAAAAGCTCCTGTAACTCAGGTACTTGACGGCGGACTTTGTGTAAACGTAGACGAAGCAAGAGTATTCATTCCTGCAAGCCTCGTTTCCGACACATACGAGAAAGACCTTTCCAAATATGCAGATCAGGAGATCGAATTCGTTATCACAGAATTCAACCCGAGAAGACGCCGCATCATCGGTAACCGTAAACAGCTTCTTCTTGCTGAGAAAGCAGAGAAACAGAAAGAATTAATGGAGAGAATCCATGTTGGTGACACAGTTGAAGGAACAGTTAAGAACGTTACAGATTTCGGTGCATTCATCGATCTGGGCGGAGCTGACGGACTTCTTCACATCTCCGAAATGTCCTGGGGCAGAGTAGAGAACCCGAAGAAAGTATTCACTGTTGGCGATAAAGTTAAAGTTCTTATCAAAGAGATCAACGGAGAGAAGATCGCACTTTCCCTTAAATTCCCGGAAGCAAATCCATGGCTCACAGCAGCTGAGGACTTCGCTGTAGGAAACGTAGTTAAAGGTAAAGTTGCACGTATGACAGACTTCGGCGCATTCGTAGAGCTTGCACCTGGTGTAGATGCACTTCTTCACGTATCCCAGATTTCCAGAGAGCACGTTGCTAAACCTGCAGACGTACTGTCAATCGGACAGGAGATCGAAGCTAAGGTTGTTGACTTCAACGGCGAAGACAAGAAGATCAGCCTGAGCATGAAAGCTCTTGAGGCACCGGCTGAGGAAGCTGCAGAAGAATAATAAGAGATTACTCATAAAAGAATACTCATGAATATTTATCAACCGGCTTTGTATGAGATTGATCATACGGAGCCGGTTGATTTTTCGGATTATAAATACGGTCAGCAGTTACGGGGAAATTATAAATAACATTGCCGACAGAAAATATATTCGTTTACAGGTGATCAGGAAGGAGTAATAGAATGTCCGGAAAAGGAATTTATGATATACATTGCCATATTGTACCCGGGGTAGACGATGGAGCCACAGACATAGAAGAAACAGGAAAATTGCTCCGAATGGAATATGAACAGGGTGTAAGGACAATTATTGCAACCCCTCATTTTCGCTTTCGAATGTTTGAAACATCAGCAGAGAAGGTAAAAGAGCAGTTTAAACTGGTGGAGAAAGCAGCAGCAGAAGTCGCTTCGGATCTTCATGTATATCTGGGGTGTGAATTTCACACAAATATGGAGATGATCTCCATGCTCAGAGAAAATAAGGTCATGACAATGGCAGGCTCCCGATATGTTCTCACAGAATTTTCTCATAATTCAGAAGAGAATTATATACGCGAACGTCTCAGCACACTGCTGTCAGGGGGATATAAGCCAATCGTGGCGCATATAGAACGTTATGAGGCCACACGCACCAGTATGGATTTTGTGGAAGAACTGGTAGATATGGGTGTCTGTATGCAGATCAATGCAGACAGCATCACAGGAAAAGACGGGTTTTTTACCAAACGATATTGTAATAGAGTAATGAAACAGGATCTTTTGCATTTCGTCGGTTCAGACTGCCATAACAGTACAAAGAGAATCAGCAGGATTGGTGAGGCATACCGTGTGGTTACTGCGAAATTCGGTCAGGACTATGCAGATGAATTGTTTATTCGTAATCCTGAGCGAATTTTGGAAAAGAAAAAATAAGACGACAGGTTGACTTTTTTTGCCTGCTGATATACAATAAGTTAGATTTATGTCATAGTTACTGTTTGTTTTATTTTGGGTAATATATCGTGTAATATTATATGCGGACAGTAACCAACAAGAACTATAACTATAAGAAAAAGGAAAAGGAAATTATCAGATGTTAGACAATTTGAATAATAATGTTGAGAACAGCAGGGCGCAGGGACTGGATGTCAATGATGATGAAGTTGAAATTGACTTACTGGAAATATTTTATGCGCTTAAAAAGAAAATCCTGCTGGTACTGATGGTTGCTCTTGCAGGCGGCTGTATCGGAGGGGCGTGTACACAGTTTTTGATGACACCAATCTATAGTTCTACATCCAGCATTCTTGTACTTTCAAAGGAAACTACACTGACATCATTGGCGGATTTGCAGTTAGGTGCCAGTCTGACAAGTGATTATACGGTATTGATTACAAGTACTCCTGTACTGGAACAGGTAATTTCAAATCTGGATCTGGATATGAAAGCGGAAGATCTGAAAAAAGATATAACGATCAACAATCCGACAGATACCCGTATCCTCGAGATCACTGTTGAAAATGCAGATTCCGCAATGGCAAAGAAAATTGTAGATGAGCTTGCAAATGTTTCCTCATCCTTTATTGGAGATAAGATGGAAGTTATTCCACCTAAGATCATTGAAGTCGGTAAGATTGCTACAGAGAGAACATCCCCAAGTGTGAAGAAGAATGCAGTACTTGGTTTCCTGCTTGGTTTCCTTGCATGTGCGGCAATCGTAGTTGTATATGCAGTAATGGATGATACCATTAAGACGGAAGAAGATATTGAGAAATATCTGGGCGTTTCCGTTCTTGCCAAGGTTCCTGACAGAAAAGACTATGTACATATGAAGAACAGGAAACCAAAGAGCAATAAGAAGAATAAGAAGCACCGTTAGACCAATGGAGGAATCTGAGCAATGAAGAAACTCAATTTAACAGATAAAAGAAAATCGGATTATTTTTACAGCGAAGCGATTAAAACTCTGCGTACCAATATCCAACTGTCAGGTCAGAGCATAAAAACAATTCTGATCACAAGCTGTTTCCCAAACGAAGGAAAGAGCGATGTAGTGCTCAGCCTTGCCCAGGAGCTTGGAAGCATCGGTAAGAAAGTTCTCCTTCTTGATGCAGATATCAGAAAAACGGCATATGCCGGTCGACTGGGTGTGGAAGAAGAAATAAAAGGTCTTTCACAGCTTCTGAGTGGTCAGGTGGGATTACAGGATATTATCTATTCTACGAATTTCCCGAATATGGATATTATATTCGGAGGTCCCAGTGCACCGAACCCGTCGGGACTTCTCAGCGAAAATATTTTCAGAGTATTTCTGAAGGAAATCAGAGAATATTATAATTACATACTGATTGATACACCACCCATCGGAACAGTCATTGATGCAGCAGTAATCGGAAGGTGCTGTGATGGTGCAATCTTCCTGGTCCAGCCTGGCAATGTCAGATACCGGGATGCACAGAAAGCATTCAAACAGCTGGAGAGAAGTGGATGCCGGGTTTTAGGTGCTGTTATGAGTAAAGTAGATACCAGTGATGACAAATATTACTCTTCTTATTACAAACACTATGGTGAGTATTACAGCAGAAGTGATGAAGAGTCCGGAAAAAAATAAATTCGATATTTACTCGGAAATGGGACAGGAACCATAGTCAACAGTAAAGGAAAATTGGGAAAAGTGAGCAAAACAAGGAAGAAAAAAAGGAAAAAGACAAATATACTGCTTGGCTTTGTGTGTATTCTGCTTGCAGTTCTTCTGGGATTTATTCTTGTAACGAATTATAAGACAGAGCAGGAAGAATCAAAACATCTGTCAGAGATTGCAGGTGCTCAGCAGAACGGCATTGAAGACTACGAAGCAGTAAAAAAACATGCGGAAGAGCTGGAAAAAACAGCTCCCGAAGATACAGAAGACACAGATGACAGTAAATCGAAAAACGATAAAGAAAAATCTGCGGAAACCGAAGCTGATACAGATAATAAAGAAAATACAGATCAGGCAGAAGATACAACGAAAGAAACGGCAGCAGCTTCCGGTATTGTGTGCTGGGGTGATGATCTGATCAATGGCGAAGAGTCTGCTACATATTCCTATATGGCAGTACTTCAGAAGCTTCTGACAGATAACGGGTACAATTTGCCTGTAATTAATAAGACTCTTCAGGGAGGAGGAACCCTTTCCATGATGAAAATGGCTGGTGTAAGTGATGAAACTCTTCAGGGCTATATTACGAAACATCAGCAGGCTGCAAATGGTGCCCAGCTGAATGTAACTGAAACCGGAATACGTGATCTTACAGAAGAGCAGACTACAAGAAATGATACTGACTGTATTCCTGTTATTTTCATGGGGTATTATGGAGGATGGAATCATGATCCGGCTGAACTTGGAGAGCAGCAGGAACAGATTTTAAACACATTTCCGGACAAATCCCGTTTTATCGTTGTAGGAACACGTCCTATGGACAGTAGTGTAAGCTCTGATACACTGGATCAGGTACTCAGCCAGAAATGGGGAGAACATTATATAAGTCTTGCAAATGTAACTGCACAGCCGTCTGCAACCTATGAAGCACAGCAGGCAATGGCAGAGGCGGTCTTACAGAAATTACAGGAACTTAATTATATCAGCAAAGGCTGACGAGATAAATGAAACACGGAAATTGAAGGAATGAAAATGAGAAAAACAGCAAAAGAAGCTGTCAGACAGCGAAAAATTTATATGGTTCTGATCATTATTCTGATCATTGTTCTTTCAGCTCTTGGAGGCGGTTATTATCTGCTGAGTCAGAAAAAAGCGAACGAACAGAAAAATGTGGAACAGAACATCAGCAGTCAGACTCAGGCAGGTCAGGAACAAAGCAGTGATACTGTGGAGTACAGGGGTGAGACATATAAATACAATGATCATCTCAGCAATTATCTGTTTATGGGAATTGACACAAGAAATCCGATAGACACTTATCAGACACAAGAAGATGCAGGGCAGGCAGATGCAATTTTTCTGGTATCTATGGATCGCTCAACAGAAAAGATAAAAGTGCTTTTTATTCCGAGAGATTCTATGACGAAGATAGAAATATTTAATCCATCCGGCAAAAGCCTTGGCGAGTCAACAGATCATATTAATATACAGTATGCATTTGGTGATGGAAAACAGAAAAGCTGTGAACTGATGAAAACAGCAGTATCCAATATGCTGGATGGTCTTCCGATTCAGGGATATTGTTCCATGAATATGGATGGTATTGCAGTGATTACGGACTTCGTAGGAGGAGTGCAGATTACAATTCCTGACGACAGTCTTGCGGATATGAATCCGGAATATAAAAAAGGTGCTGTTGTAAATATTACAGGAGAAAATGCAGAACAGTTTGTACGATATCGTGATACCGGAAAGACTCAGAGTGCTCTTGTCCGTCAGGAAAGACAGAAAACCTTTCTTCAGGCACTGGTTCAGAAAGCTCAGGAGAAAGCAGCAAAGGATGCCGGATTTGTGACAGATCTTTACGACAGTGTTCAGAGTTATACGGTTACAAACATGGGAAATGATATATTTGCAAAATTACTGGCAGCATCACAGAATGGAATCACCGACACAGAGACTGTACCCGGGGAAGGGACACAGGGAAAAAACTTTGACGAGTATCATGTGGATGAAGATGCATTGTCAGACTTGATTATTTCCATGTTTTATGAGAAAATCTAATCAGAACAGTTCTGGTATGACTGATCTGGAATAACCGTTTATCACTCTTATTTTATTCAGAGATAGTCCCTGCAGATATTCTGTAAGGTTATCTATATATAAAAAATAATCCAAAAGGAGAGGTGCATTATGAAAATCGCAAAGAGATTTATGACACTTGCTTTAGCAACTGCTCTTGGAGTAGGATGTGCTACTGTAGGTGTCAGTGCAGCAGGAAGTCGCACAAACGCAATTACAGTATCTGATGAGCAGTCTGCAATTTATGAAATCGTTCAGAAACTTGAAGAGTCAGAAAGCTTTAAAGAACTGCAGACAGAACTGCCGGAAGTAGCTGATGCTTTTGCAAAAGTTAATGAAGGTAAAATGGAAGTAGAAGAATTCAAAGATGTTCTGAAAACTCTTGCTGATGAGACAACAGACGAGACAGTGAAAGCTGCTCTTGAAGAACTCGTTGAAAAACTTGAAGGAAAAGAATTTGTTACAGGTTTTGATGAATTCAAAGTAAGTGACAGCGATAAAGCAGAGAAGAATGCTGATGGTAAATATGATGTTGATCTTTCTGTTCCGGGCATGGCAGATAACGGAGACGGTTATCAGGTCGTAGTATACAGCAAAGAAGATGCAAAAAAATGGGATATCGTTGATCCAACCAGCGTTGACAAAGAGAATAAAACTATGGAAGTTGCATTAGATGATGGTGCTCTTTTCTCAGTAGTTGCAGATGCTGAATAACAATTAATCTAATTGAGTAATCTCAAAATCAAAACGCAGTCGCCAGAGATGGCGGCTGTTTTTTTGTAGAAAAATATTGCATTTTTTTTTCAATATAGTTATAATAAGACTCGACGTAAATCTTTTGTCTTTAAATCGTCGCTTTGCCGCGTTTGAAGATATGGATAATACATATCTTGAAGTAAGAGTCTGCCTTGCAATAAAGGCAGAATGGCGAAGCATACCCAAAATACGGAGGCAAGATATCCAATGTGGTATGTGATGCAGGTGCGCACAGGCACCGAAGAGAACATCCGCTGTCAGTGCCAGCGGTTAATAAACAGTGATATCTTAGAACGCTGCTTTATTCCATATTACCAACAGAAGAAACGATTTCAGGGCGAATGGCATATTCAGGAAAGAATCCTCTTTCCCGGGTATGTCTTTTTAATTGCTGAAAATCTGGAACAGCTCGTAAACGAACTGAAAAAAGTAATCGGACTGACTAAAATAATCGGAACCGGAAATGAGATTGTCCCTCTGATTTCGGAAGAAGTTGATCTGCTTATGAAAATGGGCACAGACAAACAACTTGTAGAGATGTCATGTGGAATTATCGAAAATGACAGAGTTCAGATTGTCTCAGGACCCCTGACAGGAATGGAAGGCAGTATTCGCAGGATAGACCGGCACAAAAGAATCGCACATCTGGAAATAGAAATGTTCGGAAGAACAGTAGAAATGAAAGTAGGACTGGAAATTATAAAAAAAGAATAATGAAAGCCGATGGCATATTTGCAGAGGAGATTCTGTAAATATGCTTTTTTAAGGTAAAAAAGAAAAAGAAGGAGAAACTAAAGAAAGCGTATGTACAGAAAAAAAACAAGGGGCTGGTATAAACATAAGGATTTTATATTAATAGATCTTGTATGTTTATTTCTGTCTTTAATACTGGCAATTCTGATTCGAAACGGTTCTGTCTGGAATCTGTTTAAACTGGGAATCTATCATAACGTGATGATCTTCGTCATATTGGCAGATTTATTTCTGATTATTATGTTTGAATCTTATAAAGGAGTTCTGAGAAGGGGATATTATCAGGAACTGAGTTTTGTTATCCGGCAGATAATCCTGATCGAACTGGCAAGCGGTCTGTATCTGTTTACTGTCAGTGATGGTCATATTTTCTCAAGAATCGTTCTTTATCTTATGGGAATTTTCTATGTAATTCTGTCTTATGGTACAAGAATCATATGGAAAAAATATCTGATCCATAAAATGACAGAATGTGGAGAGTATTCCCTCTATATTGTAACCAACTACAATCTTGCTTTGGAAGTAATCCGAAATGTAAAAGAGCACAATTACAACCGTTACAACATCAATGGTCTGGTGATCATTGATAAAGATATGACCGGAAAAAAGATTGCAGGAATTCCGGTGGTAGCTGATCTGAGAAATGCAGCCTTCTACATTTGCCAGCAGTGGGTAGATGAAGTATTTGTAAACGTAGATGAAATGTATCCCTATCCGGAAGAATTAATAGAAGAACTGCTGGAAATGGGAATGCCGGTTCACGTAAATCTGGCAAAAGTTAAAAGTAACACCGGTCAGAAACAATTTGTAGAAACAATCGGTGGATATACAGTTCTGACAACTACTATGAATTATGCCACAGACGGGCAGGCATTAGCCAAAAGAACATTGGATATTCTGGGCGGTCTGGTGGGTTGCTTTCTGACGGGGATTATTTTTATTTTTATAGCACCGGCTATTTATATCAGTTCCCCTGGACCGATTTTCTTCTCGCAGATTCGCATCGGACAAAACGGAAAACCATTTAAGATGTACAAATTCCGAAGCATGTATATGGATGCGGAAGAAAGAAAAACGGAACTGATGGCACAGAATAAAATGAGTGACGGACGTATGTTCAAACTTGACTTCGACCCTCGTGTGATTGGAAACAAAATCCTGCCGGACGGAACCAGAAAAACCGGGGTTGGCGAATTTATACGGAAAACATCTCTTGATGAATTTCCACAGTTCTGGAATGTACTAAATGGAAGTATGAGCCTTGTAGGAACAAGACCTATCCTGCAGGAAGAACTTCGTCAATACGAATTACACCACAGAGCCAGAATCGCTATTAAACCTGGGATTACCGGCATGTGGCAAGTAAGCGGCCGAAGTGATATTACAGATTTTGAAGAAGTCGTGCGACTGGACACAGAATATATCAGTAACTGGAACTTTGGATTGGATATTAAGATACTGTTTAAGACGGTGATGACGGTCTTGAAGAGGGAAGGGTCGGTATGAAGAAAATCTGATAAAGTCCGTATATGGAATGTAAAGGAGCATGAAGTGGAGTGGATTTTGGCGTTATTGGTGATGTGTTTGTTTGTAGAAGATGGATTGAATGATGTGTACAGTTTTAACGAAGTTCATACATCAACAAATGTGCGGCCAACGCAGTTTGCTGAAGTAGGATTGTTGTAAAAGGTCAATAAAAAGCATACGAAATGCTGAAAAGGCTATTTCTTTTAAGTATGTAGAGTGCAGAAATGTCTACTCAACAAACCGTATTGACGTAGCAACGTCAAAAAGTGCCTGTTTTGCACACTAATTGGGTTGCTAAAGTTGGTTGCATTTCACAGCTATATGAACTGAAAATGCCAAAAATCTATACAGAACGCTGAACTTTTGACCCCTGTGACACAAAATTGGCACAACTTTTTCAGAAGTTATGAGGAAATGGCGGAAAACAGGAGAAAACAACAAAAATCCATGAGTTTATCATTAACGTTTGAAACTGCTGTTGAGTAGAGCATGTATGGTGATGATAAATACATGTGTTGTGCGGTGAGAGTGAATGATTTGTTCATGGTGAACAGTGGATGGCGAGAATTGGACTGGATGATATATACAGTTTTAACAAAACTCATGCACCGACAAGGTTCGATTCAACAATCCAACACTTAGAAAAACGTCATAGCAGGGTATACGGGGTTCGACTGTATAAATCAACACTTCGGTTATAGAGGAATAGAGACGAGTGTACTCAACGGATGTTTTATGAAGTAGAAAACAAGGGAAATATGATTGCTGGGGTAATTGGATACGACAGCATAAGAAAACACTTAGCCGAGTGTGGTTATCACACATGAGGAATTAGAGAGAAAGACCATCCATATGGATGTGTACATAGAAAATTAGAGGATATGCCCGATGAGGGCCGGAGGAGTAAATAACATGAAGAATTACAAAATCGCCATTGCGGGCACTGGTTATGTTGGTTTGTCGATTGCCACATTACTTTCTCAGCACCATCAGGTGACTGCAGTTGATATTGTTCCGGAGAAGGTTAAGATGATCAACAACCGTAAGTCTCCGATTCAGGATGACTATATCGAGAAGTATCTCGCAGAGAAAGAACTGAATTTGACTGCAACGCTGGATGCTAAGACCGCATACGCCGATGCTGATTTTATTGTCATTGCGGCCCCTACCAACTACGATAGCCACACTCAGCACTTTGACACATCTGCGGTCGAAGCTGTGATCAAGCTGGTCATGGAATACAACCCGAACGCTATCATGGTCATCAAGTCCACGATTCCTGTGGGCTACACGGCATCTGTGCGTGAGAAGTTCGGCAGCAAGAACATTATCTTCAGCCCGGAATTTTTAAGAGAAAGCAAAGCACTGTACGACAATCTTTATCCTTCTCGTATCATCGTTGGCACTGATTTAAGTGATGAGCGATTGGTAGAGGCTGCACATGAGTTTGCTGGTCTGCTGCAGGAAGGTGCTATTAAGGAGAACATCGACACCCTGTTCATGGGCTTCACCGAGGCAGAGGCTGTTAAGTTGTTCGCCAATACATATCTGGCTCTGCGCGTTGCCTACTTCAATGAGCTGGACACCTATGCAGAGAGCAAGGGTCTTAACACCCAGCAGATCATTGACGGTGTCTGTCTTGATCCTCGTATCGGCAGCCACTACAATAATCCGTCCTTTGGCTATGGCGGTTACTGCCTGCCGAAAGACACCAAGCAGCTGCTGGCTAACTATGCAGATGTGCCAGAGAACCTGATCGAGGCTATTGTCGAGAGTAACAGAACTCGTAAAGATTTCATTGCTGATCGTGTCCTAAAGCTGGCTGGTTATTATGGTTATGACGAGGATAACGAGTACGATAAGGAACAGGAAAAATCTGTGACCATCGGTGTGTACCGTTTGACCATGAAGAGCAACAGCGATAACTTCCGTCAGAGTTCTATCCAGGGTGTTATGAAGCGTATTAAGGCAAAGGGCGCAACTGTGATCATCTATGAGCCAACTTTGAAAGACGGTGAGACTTTCTTTGGATCAGTAGTGGTTAATGATCTGGCTAAGTTCAAGGAAATGAGCCATGCCATCATCGCAAATCGCTATGACAAGTGTCTGGATGATGTGAAAGAAAAAGTTTATACGAGAGATATTTTTCAGCGTGATTAAGAGATAAAGTACAGCTGATGAGGAGATTATTATGGATATTAAAAAGGAATATGAGCGCTGGCTGGCAAATGCAACTATGGATGCAGATGTTGCCGCTGAGCTGAAAATGCTGAATGATACAAAAATTGAAGATGCTTTTTACCGTGACCTTGCATTTGGAACGGGCGGTCTGCGCGGTGTCATCGGCGCTGGCACCAACCGCATGAACGTTTACACGGTGGCAAAGGCTTCGCAGGGCTTGGCCGACTACCTGAAAAAGAACTTTGCAGAGCCGTCCGTGGCCATCGGCTACGACAGCCGCATCAAGAGCGATGTGTTTGCAAAAGTCGCTGCGGGTGTGTTTGCAGCGAATGGCGTTAAGGTCAATATTTGGCCTGTCCTAATGCCGGTTCCGACCGTGTCTTTTGCAACCCGTTATCTGCACACCTCTGCCGGTGTCATGGTGACCGCATCTCACAATCCCAGCAAGTACAATGGCTACAAGGTCTATGGCGCAGACGGCTGCCAGATCACTACCGAAGCCGCTGCTGAGATTCTGGCTGAAATTGAGAAGCTGGATATCTTTGCCGACGTCAAGAACAGTGACTTTGAAGCAGGTATAGCAAACGGCAGCATCCAGTATATTCCGGACGAAGTCTACACTGTATTCGTGGAGCAGGTTAAGAGTCAGTCGGTTCTGTTTGGTGAAGAGGTTAATAAAGATGTAGCCATCGTGTACAGCCCGCTGAACGGCACTGGTCTGAAACCTGTGACCCGTACCTTAAAAGAAATGGGATACACCAACATCACCGTGGTCAAGGAGCAGGAGCAGCCGGACGGCAACTTCCCGACCTGTCCGTACCCCAACCCGGAAATCAAGGAAGCCATGGCACTGGGCATGGAGTATGCCAAGAAGTGTAATGCTGACTTGTTGCTGGCGACTGATCCCGACTGCGACCGTGTGGGCATTGCCGTCAAGAACAAGGCAGGAGAGTATGAGCTGCTGACCGGCAACCAGACGGGCATGCTGTTGCTGGACTACATTTGCAACCAGCGCGTAAAACACGGCAAGATGCCTGCTGATCCGGTTATGGTCAAGACAATTGTCACTATGGATATGGGCGAGCAGATCGCTACCCATTATGGCCTGCGTACCATCAATGTATTGACTGGTTTTAAGTTTATTGGTGAGCAGATCGGCAAGCTGGAAAAGCAGGGTAAGGCGGACAGCTATGTGTTTGGCTTTGAGGAAAGTTATGGTTACCTGACTGGTTCCTACGTCCGCGATAAGGATGGTGTGGACGGTGCCTATATGATCTGCGAGATGTTCAGCTACTATGCTACTCAGGGTATCAGCCTGTTGGACAAATTGGACGAGCTGTACAAGACCTACGGCTACTGCCTGAACACTCTGCACAGCTATGAGTTTGATGGCAGTGCCGGTTTTGCCAAGATGCAGAGTATCATGCAGGCGTTCAGGGGTGATATCAAGGAATTTGGCGGCAAGAAGGTCGTGAAGCTGCTGGACTACGCTCCCGGTCTGGATGGCCTGCCTAAGTCCGATGTGCTCAAGTTTTTACTGGAAGATAATTGCTCCATTGTGGTGCGTCCTTCCGGTACCGAGCCGAAACTCAAGACCTATATCTCTGTCAGCGCAGAGAATAAAGAAGCCGCCGAAAAGGTGGAAGCAGCGATCTGTAAAAGCGCGGAAGAGTTCTTGAAGTAAAGATAGAGGAGAAAAAATTATGAATATTATTTTACTTTCCGGTGGTTCTGGTAAGCGTCTTTGGCCCCTTTCCAATGATGTACGCAGCAAGCAGTTTATCAAGCTGTTTAAGAATAATGATGGGTATGAGTCTATGGTGCAGCGTGTGTATCGCCAGGTCACCACGGTAGATGCTGATGCAAAGATTACTATTGCAACGAGCAAATCGCAGGCAAGTGCCATCAAGAATCAGTTAGGTGAAAAGGCTTCTATTTGTGTAGAGCCATGCCGCCGCGATACCTTCCCAGCTATCGCGCTGGCTGTTGCCTATCTGCACGATGAACTGGGTGTGGCAGAAAATGAAGCCGTAGTTGTCTGTCCGGTTGACCCTTATGTAGACAATACCTATTACGAAGCTGTCAAAAACCTGCAAGAACTGGCAAAGCAGGGTGGAGCAAACTTGACTCTGATGGGCATTGAGCCGACCTATCCCAGTGAAAAGTATGGTTACATTATCCCTGAAAGTGGCGAAAATGTCAGCAAAGTCAAGGAATTCAAGGAGAAGCCGGATGTGGAAACAGCTAAAAAGTATCTGGCTCAGAGTGCGCTATGGAATGCCGGTATCTTTGCGTTCAAGCTGGGTTATCTGCTGAACAAAGCACACAGCATGATTGACTTTGAGGATTACCGTGATTTGTTCAATAAATATGATACCCTGACCAAGATTAGCTTTGACTATGCAGTGGTTGAGAATGAGTCCAGCATTCAGGTTCTGCGTTACAGCGGCGATTGGAAAGATGTCGGTACTTGGAACATGATGGCCGAAGTCATGGCAGATAAAACTAAAGGCAAGGCCATTTTGGATGAAACCTGCGAGAACACCAATGTGGTGAACGAGCTGAATATTCCCATCCTCTGCATGGGGTGTAAGGATATGATTGTTGCCGCCAGTGGTGATGGAATTTTGATTGCTGATAAAGAACGTAGCGGTTATATGAAGCCCTACGTGGAGAAAATCGAGACAGAAGCAATGTATGCTGAGAAATCTTGGGGTACTTATACAGTCATTGATGTTCAACCGGGTTCTATGACAGTCAAGATTTCCATGAGAGCTGGTGAGCATATGACCTACCATATGCATAATTACCGCGAGGAAGTTTGGACGATCGTTTCAGGTAAAGGCAAGGCAATTGTAGATAGCATGGAACAGGTGTTGCGCACGGGTGATGTAATTACTATTGCGGCAGGTTGCAAGCATACAGTGAAGGCTATTACTGCACTTGATATGATTGAAGTTCAGCTTGGCGAGGAGATCAGTGTCGTAGATAAGATTAAATTTCCAATGGAATAAAAAACAGTGGGAGACAGAGTAATGGAAATCATGAAATTGATTCCGATGGGTAAGGATTATTTGTGGGGTGGTACTCGACTTCGGGAAGAATACGGAAAGAAAATAAATTTAACACCGTTGGCCGAAACTTGGGAGTGTTCGATTCATCAGGACGGTCCCAGCTATGTGGCAAATGGTACATATAAAGGAAAAACACTGGCTGAAGTATTGAAAGCGCATCCGGAATATCTCGGTACAAAGGTAGAAGATGGTGAACTTCCAGTTTTGGTTAAGTTTATCGATGCCAAGAAAGACTTGTCAGTACAGGTTCATCCAAGTGATGAGTATGCAAGAGAGCACGAAGGTGACAACGGCAAGACAGAGATGTGGTATGTCATTGATGCTGATGAGGGTGCAAGTCTTATATACGGCTTTCAGCATGAGGTAACAGAGGAAATCCTCCGAAAAGCGGTTGAGACCGGAACACTGGACAAACATCTGCAAAAGGTTCCAGTTCACAAAGGCGATACATATTTTGTTCCGGCAGGAACGGTACATGGTATCGGGAAGGGTATTCTGGTTGCTGAAATTCAGGAAAGCTCGAACGTGACCTACCGCGTTTATGACTATGACCGTGTGGATAAGAACGGTAAAAAGCGTGAATTGCATTTTGATAAGGCTGTGCAAGTCATGAACATGAAAGCTGCACAAGATGTGAATCAGAAACCACGAATAGTGAAGTACTATTCTGGCTGCTCTCGTGAGCTACTTTGCCGTTGCAAATATTTTGAAACGGAACGAATCCAAGTTACAAAGGGGTTTGCCTTTTCTGTGATGGACACTTCTTTTCAGGTATTGATGTGCCTGAGCGGATATGGTGAAGTGCAGACGATGGATGCAGAGCAGAAACCAATGCGGTTCAGCAAGGGAGAAACAATGTTTCTGCCGGCTGGGTTGGGCAGATGTCTTGTTGTTGGTGATGCAGAGTTACTTAAAATACGCTGCTAAGTGCAGAGGTATATATTTTTAATGAAAGAAAAGGAGTAAATAAAATGAAAAAGGCTTTAATTACTGGTATTACAGGACAGGACGGATCTTACTTGGCAGAGTTTCTGCTTGAAAAAGGATATGAGGTTCATGGTATCATTCGCCGTGCCTCTGTTTCCACAACTGCTCGTATTGATCATATCATGGATAAAATCACAATTCATGAGGGTGATCTTTCGGACTCTTCCAGTATTATCCGCATTGTACTACAGGTAAAACCGGATGAAATCTACAATCTGGCCGCACAGTCCCATGTACAGGTGTCTTTTGATGCTGCAGAGTACACAGGTGACGTAGATGCGTTAGGTGTTCTGCGTATTCTGGAAGCTGTTCATACTGCCGGACTGGAAAAGACCTGCCGGATTTATCAGGCTTCTACTTCTGAACTGTATGGTAAAGTTGAAGAAGTTCCTCAGAATGAGAACACTCCGTTTCATCCATACAGCCCTTACGCAGTTGCTAAGCAGTATGGTTTCTGGATGATGAAGGAGTACCGTGAAGCTTATGGCATGTACTGCTGCAATGGTATTTTGTTCAACCATGAGTCTGAGCGCCGCGGTGATAATTTTGTTACCCGTAAAATCACGCTGGCGGCCGGTCGTATTGCCTGTGGGCTGCAGGATCATTTGGAACTGGGCAATCTTGATTCTCTGCGTGACTGGGGTTATGCAAAAGACTATGTAGAATGCATGTGGCTGATCCTCCAGCAGGATGAACCCGATGATTATGTGATTGCAACTGGTGTGCAGCATACCGTCCGCGAGTTCACCACCCTTGCATTTGCCAATGATGGCATCGAGCTTAAGTGGAAGGGCGAAGGCATGGAGGAAAAGGGCTATGATAAAAAGACCGGCAAGATGCTGGTTTGCGTAAACCCGAAGTGGTATCGCCCGACCGATGTTGTGAACCTGTGGGGCGATCCTACCAAGGCAAAGACCAAGTTGGGTTGGAATCCGCAGAAGACTAGCTATGAGCAGCTTTGCGCAATTATGGCAGAGCATGACCTGCAGTTGGCTAAAAAAGAAGCTGGAATTCAGTAATTAAGAGGGACAGGCAGGCGGTCGATTAGCATAGATGTCTGCCTGTCCATTTTATTATAGAGGTGGAAAAATACATATGAGTAGAGTATTGATTTTTGGAGCAGGTGGCTTTGTTGGAAGTTACCTTTGTAAAGAATTTTTGAATAATGGGTACAAAGTGAGTGGAACCGACAAAGGAGAGGGGTCAGCACTTCCTTCAGAAGTCGATTTCTATAAGACTGATTTAATGCAAGCTGATGAGGTTAAAAAGTTGATTGGTCAAATCCAGCCGGACATCATTGTAAATCTTGCAGCAATCAGCAGTGTTGGTGCTTCCTGGAACATGCCACAGACAACTATGGCAATAAATGTTATCGGTGCATTGAACATTATGGAAGCAGCAAGAAAAAGTGAACAGAAACCAAGGATTCTGTTTGTTGGGTCAAGCGAAGAGTATGTGATTTCGGAGAATCCTTTGGATGAAAATACACAGCTTAATGCAAATAATCCATATGGTATTTCAAAAGTTACGCAGGAACAACTTGCAAAACTATACAGAGAACAGTATGGCTTAAAAATTTATTGTGTTCGACCGTTCAACCATACAGGCATAGGGCAGAGAGACACCTTCGTTTTGCCTAGTTTTTGTAAACAGGTAGCGGAAATTGACAAAAGTGGAAAAGATGGAAAAATTCAAGTTGGTAATTTGAAAGTTAAACGAGATTTTAGCCATGTTAAAGATGTTGTACGAGCTTATCGTATGATTGTAGAAAGCGATAACTGTAATCAGATTTACAATGTAGGTTCAGGTAATGCGTACAGTCTTGAAGACATGTTAACATACATTATTGGATTAAGTGATCAGAATATTGAAATTGAAGTGGATCAAAACAGAATCAGACCAACAGATCAGCCGGTAATTTGCTGTGACCGTAGTTTGATAGGAAAAGAATTGGGGTGGGAACCTCAGTATAATGTGTATGACGCTTTAAGAGAAATGTATGAATCTTATAGAAATGGTGGGGAAAATTAATGGCCAGAATAAAATTATTGAATACTTATATTGACAATCTGACCATGCAGGAGGCAGTAGATGCAACAGAAAAATTAATCTGTAAAACTGAGACTGCTTATGTGGTTACACCTAATTTGGATCACATCGTCACGCTAGAAAAAGATTCGGAATTCGCAGAAATATATTCTAATGCAGATTTAATTTTGGCAGATGGAAAACCGTTGATTTGGATTTCTAAGCTTTTGAAAACACCAATAAAGGAAAAAATATCAGGATCTGATTTTTTTCCACAAATGTGTAAAATGTGTGCAGATAAAGGGTATAGTATATTCATTCTTGGTGCTGCGGAGGGGATTGCTGCAAAAGCAGCTAAAAATTTGTGTCAAAAATACAAGGGATTAAAAGTTGTAGGAACATATTCTCCCCCGTTTGGATTTGAAAAAAACGAGAATGAATTAAGAATCATCACAGAAATGATACACAAAGCTAAACCAGATATTTTAGCAGTTTCTCTGGGTTCACCAAAAGGAGAAAAATATATTTATAGAAATTTGAAAGAAAACAGGGTTCCATTGAGTATTTCTATAGGGGCTACCATAGATTTTGAAGCCGGGAATGTAAAACGAGCACCAAAGTGGATGGCTGAGCATGGATTGGAATGGCTTTATAGAATTACACAGGATCCTAAAAGATTAGCAAAACGATATTGGAATGATGCAGTGAAAATCGTTCCAATCATTAGGAAGTATAAATAATGTGGTGAGATATGAAAATATTAATTGATTTAACAGCATTAGCAGATAACTTTTCTGGAATAGAAAGATTTGCCTTATCTATCACGAAAGAACTGATTAAGAATAGTGCAAACCAATGGGTTTTGTTGTTTAAGAATTCTATCCATAAGGACTTCTGTGAAGAACAGGAAAATGTAGAGAAAATTGTGATAAAAGGTGGAAATAAGCTTGTATTTAATCAAGTTGTTCTTCCAGCTAAATTGTCGGCAATCAGAGCGGATAAGTATTTTTTTCCGGCCTTTCCAGCACCGTTTTTCTTTTTTAATAAAAACACGTATAATACCATTCATGACTTGGGATGCTGGGATTGTCCCGGAACTAATAAGAAGCATATGATCTGGTATTTTAAATTGATGTACTGGAAAGCCGCTTTAAATAATAAAAAAATCATTACAGTGTCTGAATTTTCGAAGGAAAGAATTTGTACGATTCTTCATGCGAAACCAGAAAATGTGAGCGTAGTTTATAATGGAATATCCGGAGCATTTAACGCGGAAAAAAGTAGTGCAGATGAATTCAAAAAAGCACAAGAAAAATACTCCTTGCCAGAAAAATATATACTATGCTTATCAACAATGGAACCCAGAAAAAATCTTCGGCTCATGTTAGATGTTTTTGCTTCTTTATACAGTGATGGTGTTGTTGAAGAAGTTGTGTTGGCAGGTAGAAAAGGATGGAAAATGGACGATTTTCTAAAAGGATATAATGCGAAATTCTTGCAACACATTCATTTTACTGGATTTGTAGATGATGAAGATCTGCCAACAATATATTCTGGTGCCAGCTGGTTTGTTTTTCCAACAAAATATGAAGGTTTTGGTATTCCACCGCTTGAATCTATGGCATGCGGGACACCTGTGATTTCGTCCGATGCGGCTTCCATGCCAGAAGTATTAGGAAATTCTGCAATCTATTTTGAAAACAATAGTTTTGATTCGTTGAATCAAAAAGTTAAAATTGCTTTGTCAATGAGTGAAATCGAAAAACAGAAGTTGATTAAACGAGGCTTGCAACAGATAAAAAGGTTTTCTTGGCAAAACGAAGCAGCAAAGTTAAATGAAATTTTCAAAAGGACATGATAAATGAAAGGATAAATAAATGGAACTATTTGATCATAATTCTATACCACATTGGAAAAAGTATTTTTATTATCCCGTTATGCTATTTGGGAACGTTGTAATTAACAAAATTCCAAGTCGCAATATTAGAAAATGGTATGCACAACTTTGGGGAGTAAGAATTAGAAAAAGCTATTTTTAGAAGAGGTGAAATTCTTTTTTCAAAAGGATTGTTAATTGGTAATGATTCCGATATTGGATGGTTTACGTTGTTAGATGCTAGAGGCAGAATAAAAAATAGTAACAATGTAAGTGCTGTTAGCTAAGTAAAACTAATTACTGAAAGCCACGATTTAAATTCGCCTCACTTTGAAGAAGTTTTTAAACTTATTATTGTCAATGATTATGCTTGGATATGTACTGGAGCTATAATTACGCAAGAAGTTGAAGGAGGAAAAGGTGCTGTGGTTGCAGCTGAGTCTAGTGTCACAAAGAATGTTGGAGATTATAAAATAGTTGGTGGATGTCCTGCAAGAATTATAGGTCGTAGGAAACCAGGATTGATTATCACTCTGGAACCGACTTTTTTATATTGATTGGAGAATGATAAAATGAAAAAGTGTGTTTTTGCAGGAGATTGGGTATTAGAGCAAGCGGTCGGTATACAAAGATATACGCTTCAAATTTTATTGGAATTGGATAAAATGCTGTTAGATGGGAGAATCGACCTTGAAATAGAGTTATTAGTTCCTAAAAGTAGTGGATGGAAGAACCCATTTAAGAAGATTACTGTTGTTGAACTAGGAAAAATTGGTTCTAAGGTAGAAAAATATATATGGCAGCAATTAGTTTTTCCAATATATGTGACTAAAAAGAAAGCGATTGGAGTTGATTTAGCAGGTGCTGTTCCCATATGGGGGTGTCGAATTTGTGCACTCCATGATTGTATAAGAGAAATATTTCCTGAAAATTTTGACCGACATAAATTCTACTTAAAAATGTATTATTTTAAGGCTAGATGTGTTGCAAAATCGAGTAAAGTACAAATTGTTACATTGACTCACGATTCAATGAAAGAAGTTCAAAACTATTATCATGTTCCTGATAATAGAATAGACATAGTGTCTTGTGGGTGGGAACATATGAATACCACTACTGAAGATGACTCAATTCTCAATAGATTAGAGTTAAATGATGGATGCGAGTTCTTCTTTTCACTTGGTTCCAAGTATAAACATAAAAATTTCAGATGGATATTAGAATCTGCTAGATACAATCCTAAATACAAATTTGTGATAACTGGAACGGGGGCATTTTCAAATAATGAGAATGAACTTAAGATGGTAGTACCTAAAAATGTTATTTTTACGGGCTATATTACCAATGAGGAAATAAAGTCATTAATGATACATTGTAAAGCTTTGATTCAACCATCTTTATACGAGGGCTTTGGGTTGCCACCATTAGAAGCATTGAGTGTGGGAGCATCCATTGTTGTTTCAAATAAAAGTTGTTTGCCTGAAATATATAAGGGTGTGGCACATTATATTGATCCATATAATTATAATGTTGATCTTGATAAGCTGATGGATGAATCTGTTGATAATCCGAAGATAGTATTGGATGAGTATACATGGGAAAGGGCAGCTGCTCAGCTTTTGAATGTTTTATATAAAGAAGGAAATAGGTGAACGAAGTGAAAAAGAATGATTTGGTTTCAGTAATCGTAACGACCCATAATAGATGCACTCTTATGAAGAGGGCGGTCGAAAGCATACAAAAGCAGTCTTATACATATCTGGAAATAATTATTATAGATGATAATTCTTCGGATGATACCGAAGTGTACGCAAATGAGTTGCTAAAAACCGATGACAGAATTAGGTATATCAAAATTCCGCAAAATGAATCTAAAGGAGGAAACTATGCAAGAAATATAGGAATTGAAAATTCCAGAGGGGAATTTATAGCTTTTTTGGATGATGATGACGTATGGCATGCTGATAAGGTACAAAAACAGCTCGAATATTTAAAAAAACATAATGAACTTGGTGCTGTTTCATGTGAAGTGAGATTTGTGTATGACTTTGGTGACAAACAGTATTTTGATTTCTCCAATACAAAAATAGACAAGCGACCATTTGGCTTTTTTGTTAATAGCTGGTTGAATACAACTAGCACGATTATGGCGCGAAAGGATGTATTGATAGATGTGGGGATGTTTGATTTGTCGATGCCTGCATTGCAGGAATGTGAACTTTCATACCGTATTTGCCTGAAGTATAAAGTTGAAATACTGAAAGATATTCTTGTGGATTACTATATTTATCCTAATATATCCGGACAAATAACAAGTAGCTTGGAAAAGAATAAGCGGGCACTTTCGAGAATTTCTTGCAAATACAAGAATGAATTGAATAAGTTGTTGCCGGACCAAGTAGAGGCCAGAATGCTTTCTATAAAAAGAGGAGAGATTCTGCGCTACCTAAGAAGTGGAAAGAGGAAAGAGTATCGCACTGTAATGAGACAGATATGGAAGAACACATCGAAATGGGAAAAAATGGAATATTGTCTAACATATGTTCTTGATTACCCGCAAATTATCCGCTTGAAATGCAAATTGAAGGAAAAAAAGGTGAATTAAATGCAGTATGTGATAGTTAATCCATATGAACATCCCAATAATGATTATATCCGCCTGCAGATTGAAGCTATTAGAAGGGCTGGATACACGCCTGTGCCGCAAACAGGCAATATTGTGAAAAGCGATTGCATTCTCTACAATTGGATGGAAAATGTAGATGGCAATCACAAAGCATTGATTATTGCCAAAAAACTTGTTCGCTTGATACAGTTCAAAGTGCTTGGGAAAAGAATAGTATGGGTCATGCATAATAAACAGCCTCACGAAAATAGTTATAAATTTGGTTTGTTTATGATGAAAGTAATGGCTTTTATATCTGACAAAATTATGATTCTGTGTGATGAGACAGTACCGGCTTTGATGAAAATAACAAACAGTAAAAAAGTCCTAGAAAAAGTTTGTAAAGTACCGCTAATTAGTTACGAGAGTATTGTTGGGGAAATGGATGAAGCTCCAATAGGTGGAAAACTGAATGTTTTGCTCTTTGGACAAATAAAGCCCTATAAGGGAGTGGAGGTATTATTAGAGGCACTGAAAGACGAATACTTGCAGCAGAATACAGTTATCACAATTGTAGGAAAATGCAATGATCAGAGTTATTTGAATCAAATAACTGATAAAATAAAAACGTTGCACAATGTTTCGTTCCAAAATCGTTTTATTGAACTTAGTGAATTAAAGAAAATTGTAAAGGATATTCACTTGTTAGTTCTTCCCATGGATATTAAGAGTAGCTTAAATTCAAGTGCTGCCATGATGGCGTTTTCTTTAAGGAGAACGGTGATTTGTCCTAATATTGGAACTGTCCAAGAATATTATGGACAGAATTATATGTATACATACGATTATCAAACAATAGAAGAACATGTTGACCAGATAAAAAAATCTATAAGAGCTGCAATTGATGATTTGAATAATAATCCAGAATGCATGAGAGAAAAAGGAAATACGGCGTTTGAAATGGCGCACAAGTACAATTCACTTGATGTTGTCGCTAAAGCAATTAAGGAGATGCTTGAAGAATAAGTACAGTAGGTGGTTTTATAGAATGATGAAAAAAATACTGAATAGTAATATAATATGGTCCATAGTAGCAATTTTAGTCAATACGGCGATTAACTTCTGTGTCGTTCCATATGTTAGTGAAAATGTAGGCGTTGAAGCCTATGGTTTTGTTACGCTGGCAAATACATTGATTACATATATCGACGTTATTTCAGTAGCACTCAATTCTTTTGCGAGTAGATATATTGCAATGGCATATCATGAAAAGAATTTTGAGAAGGCAAGAAAATATTATTCATCGATTTTCATTGCAAATATTATTCTTTCAGTAATATTCCTTGTTCTAGGAACAGTTATAATTTTAAATCTACAAAATGTGATAAATGTGTCTTTGGGTTTAGAACATGATGTTAAAATATTGTTCTTCATTGTTTTAGGAAGATATATTTGTACACTACTTCGTAATGCATTTGATGTATCTACATTTATAAAAAACAGGCTAGATTTAACAGAAAAGCTTCGTGCTTTTTCATATATAATTCAAGCAATAATCCTTTTGGTGACTTGTGTTAGTATGAAGCCGCATGTCTGGTATGTGGGAATTGCCTCATTTGTAGCAGCATTGATTATGCTGTTGGTACAGTATGTTTTTACAAAAAGACTGACGCATGAGCTTAAAGTAAAGACTTCAGATTTTTCAGTAAAATGCATTAAGGATTTTTTAGTAAATGGAATTTGGAATGCGATTAACAATATTGGAAATTTGTTGAATTCAGGTCTTGATCTACTCATCACTAATAAGATGCTTACAGAACTTCTTATGGGAATGGTTTCAGTATCGAAGACATTGGGATCATTGTGCTATACTCTTGTGGTAGCAATCAGTAGCTCTTTTAGACCAAAGCAGCTAGAGGCATATTCACATAAAGATAAGGAAAAGTTAATTGAGCTACTGAAAAATTCAATGCTGATTACAGGAACAGTCTGTGCAATTATTTTAGCTGGATTTAATGCATGTGGGGAAGATTTTTTACATCTTTGGCTTCCGTCACAAAATCATGAAATATTATTTCAATTAGCCATGATTACGTTAATGAGTGATATATTGATAGGAGTTGTTAATCCTTTATATTATGTATTCACGTTAACGAAAAAATTAAAAGTTCCATGCTTGATTACAATTATTATGGGAATTTTAAACATATCAGGAATGTATGCTTTAATAAAATACACAGATCTTGGAGTATATGCAGTTGTACTAACCACGATGGTGTTAAATTGTGTTCACTTTATAGATACACCGCTGTATGCATCATATTGTCTGAATATAAAAATGATAACATTTTATCCGGTGATTATTTTACATTTTCTAAACACGGCAGTACTGTTTTTATGGACAAGTTTAATAAATTGTTATTGGCCCAATGTATATAGTTGGGCGATGTTGCTTGTTAAAGTGATATTTTCTGGAATAACAGAAATGATAATTGTAGTAGTTTTAATGACAACAACTGAGCAAAAAAAACAATTATTAAAAATACTGGGAAAATATGTTAAAAGAAAGGTGCGAGGCCAATGAAGGTAAAAGTACATATAATTAGAGCAAGCTATGTTTCGATTATTATCGGATACATCTTGACTCTTACAACTATTCCGCAGGGAGATGTGATTGGTAGTGCTTTTACAAGTATTGGATTGATTCTTGCGCTGTATAAAATCTTATTTTTGAATCATTATAAAATCAAACAATATTTTTTGCTGACTATAGTAGGTATATTATTTTTTGTGTCTGCGTATCGAACAAGAAACTATCAATTTGCTATTACGTTTATTTTTATTCTTTCTGCAACGAGAATGAGTATAGACAAATTGATAGCTATTGATTTAAAGGTAAGAGTTCCTTTGATTTTTTTAGTGTGTGCACTAGGATATTCCGGAGTTATTTTGAATCGTTTGGATTACGATATTCGTGGATTGGGACTAGACAGACAGGCACTTGGCTTTACACATCCAAATAATCTTGGCGCAATGATGATGGTTATTACAATTTATTTGTTTTATAAAAAACATAAGAATTTTGGGGTACAAGATTATTTGTTTTTACTGTTTGCTGATTATATATGTTGGAGTGTGGCTGTCAGTCGAACATCATCTATTATAATTACTGGTGTAATTTTAGTAGAATGTTTGGATTCTATTGTTTCTTTTTTTGTAAAAGGGATGCTTTTACAGAAGATAAAGCATATAGCAATTAATATTGCAGGTCTGTTGACTTTGGTTATTCCATTAGAATCAATTTACTTAGGAATGAATTATTCAACAACACCGTTTTATATTGCTCTGGATTCGCTTTTTAGTTCAAGATTCTATTTGATGCATACTGCATTCAAAAACAATGGAATCACATTATTGGGGCAATATATTAAAGTTATTCCTTGGACAAGCAATGTCATTGCAGAAGAAACGAATGTTGTTGATAACCTATATGGATATATATTAATAAATTTTGGAGCGATTTTCTTTACGGTTGTGATTTTAACACTCGTTATCAGCTATATTTATGCGAGCAAAAAAGATGAGAGAAAGATTTGCCTGTGTATATTGTTTTTTATAATAGCTGGCTTCTGTGAAAATAAGATGCTTTATATCGGTACGAATATTTTTACCTTGTATATTGCTGTTGCACTCTATCAATCTAGCATGAAAATTAGAAAGAGTGTTTTAGACGATTAACATTGTCAACAATACGCGAAAGCAGTTCTTTTGCAAGATATATTACATTTAGGCTGAAGTAGTCCCCTATTAGAATGAATTTTATGAGACAATTTTTAATACCAGTATGCTAAATGTACGTCTGTTATATCAACTACTAACGAACCTTGACAGTTTAACAATTGCTCTGAAATCTGACATGGCTTTTTTGACGTAAGTCCTCAAACATGAGTAGCGCAAATCGAGCGAATTGCATGAAATCATGTTTAGAAATGATGTTGGAGCGCTTATCTCAGAAATGTGATAAGATGAACAGATACGGAGTATTGAGGATTAAGTTTTTGACGGTTATCCTGTGTGTTATGACTACATGAATTATTTTTTCAGTTATATGGTATAGTTATCGGTTCAGATATTGTTCCGTGAATAATATGGGTTGGTTTCATAATCAGAAAACTGCCAGATAATAACCGTAAATCGAGAGAATATTTCGAGAAAATATGCAAAATGACATCCAGTTGAAAGAGTACTTGTTATGGAGATACAGAAACGACAGCTTTATAGCGGACAAAAGAACATTGGGAGAAAGGTTATGGATAGAAAGGACAATAAAATGAAAATACTAAGGGTTATTGCAACGCTCCTCGTTGTAATAGGTCATAGTAATTTTTATTTAATATCAACAAATATAAGAGGATGATACAAATGTGTGGAAAAGTAGAGTTAAATAATGTTCAATCATCGCTTTTGTTTATACTACGTTTCCTCATTCAACTTTTAGGTGGTATCGTAATTGGAATGTTAATAGGAAATTTTCAGAAGGTAATTAAGAGAGGGAAAACACAAAGTGAAAAGAAACAGTAATTTTGAACTATTACGAATATTTTGCATGATTTTTATTGTTTTTGGGCATTTGTTTGGCCAGGGAATTGGATTGGACAATTTATCCGTGCCTAATTCGATATTTGCTCATTCTGTTGGTAGTTTTTCGCGAATAGCAGTAAACTTGTTTGTAATGATTTCAGCATGGTTCATGATGGAAAAAGAATTTAAAGCGGAAAGGGTCCTAAAAATATATGCTCAAACCTGGAGTTATTCAGTGGGGCTGACATTTCTTTCGTGTTTGTGTGGGGGGGGGGAAAATCTCTAAAGGCGCAATTATAAATATGCTTTTCCCGTTCCTTCGTTTATCCGTGTGGTATGTGAGCGTACATATTTCGTTAATGCTAATAAGTCCATTTTTGAACTGCGTAAAAAGATGGAATATCAAACAACTTAGAAGTCTTGTCCTTATATTACTAATGTTGACAAGCGTGATGTCAACATTAAAAGGGTTACAGGAGAATTATTTAAGCTGGTTTATGTGGTTTATCTTCGTATATTTGTTTGTTATATATTTGAAACAGTTTGCATTAGAGCAGTTGAGGCCTATTAAATCAATCGTATTTTTATTTGGTGGATTATTCGCGTACAGTGTAGTTGTTTGTATGAAAATATTTGCGTATAGAACTAATTTGCAAATATACAACATTTTAGCACAATGGTTGTCAGATCCTAAATCATTGATTGATTTCTTTATTTCAGGCTTTCTGTTTATATTTTTTGCAAGAATTAATATGGGATTCAATAAAACAATAAATTTCATTGCTTCTAGTGCATTCAGCGTCTATGTATTCCACCAAATACCGGCTTTCTATACAGTACTGTGGAATTCAATTCTAAAAGTATCTATTTGGAGAAATGATATGCTTATGCCGATTTATGCAATTTTGACGGTAATAATTGTTTATGCATTAGGAATCGTGCTTAATCTAATATATAAGCACATGCTAGAGGAAATGTTTATAAGGAATAGAATTAGCCAAGCGGTGATTAATAAAATTGATAAATTATATAATTCTGTTTGAAGACAAAAGTAGAAAACTCTGAAAAACAACGATACATGGTACGGCATGACCTACCATGAGGATGTCGCAGCAGTGAAAGACAGCTTCAAAAAAATGTTGGCGGATGGCGTGTATAAGGCTGATTTATTTACAGACTTGTGATATAATGGGAGCGGTAGCTCCCTACGCTGCTCGTAATAATCACACACCTCTCCGTGGTGAGCAGCAGGCAACGATCTATTATGATCGGCGAAGATGTGAGAAAAGAAATCTGTTAGATTGGAGGGATTTCGTAATGACAAGTCTTGAAATGAGAAATTTGATTTTTGAAGCTCTTGCAGAAAAAAATCCAGAAAAGACTCCTTGGAAAAAGACATTTGAAATGTACGGCTATAGGGGAACTGTTTCAGCTCTGCGAGCATTAGTCGAGTATATCGGCATTGAACATGGCGTGATAGAAAAAGTGGTAGAAATCCCGACAATGGCATGGGGAGTTCCGGGTGAATATCCATATTATCTGAGCAATACAAATTTAGATAATGATAATCTGGATTTGTTTAATGAAGAAGTTCATTTGATGACATATCATAATATTTTATCTCCTGGTGCAATTGGTGGTTACGGAGATAGCCTTCCATATTTTCATGTTACGAAATATGGATTGAAATGTATAGAAGAACGCGATATTTTTCCATATGACCCAGATGCCTATATGCAGAAGATTTCTTCGATTTCATCTATTGATGAATGGGAAAAATTCTATATTGAACAAAGTTTAAAATGCTATAATGCAGATGCGTTTGAATCAGCACTTATTATGATTGGATTGGCTGGTGAGTATTTGGCAACGCAACTTATAGAAAAAATGGAAAGCTTTCTTGCTAATAAAGAACCGACATTACAAGCAACTTATGTAAATGCTTTACAGGGGAAGAATGTGGTTTCGCAGCGGTATGCGGAATATGAAAACATATTGCTAGAAGTTCTTAAGTTGAAAGATGCGACTACAAATCAGATTAAATATCCGACATTGAAGGGTTTGTCGCCTTCGCTTGATAATGCGGCAAAGGCAATATATGCTACATATTTAAGATTAACTCGCAATGAACTGGCACACCCGTCTGGATTAAAAGTAGACAGAGTGCAATGCCTTTCTTTGATGACAAGCTATATCAAATACTGTGAGACACAGCATAAATATTTGGATTTTTATACTGCGAATTCATGATATTGCCCTCACCCAAACACAGTATTATACTTAAACCACTATAAAAGGAAAGAGGTTATCACCTATGCCCAGAACAAAAGGCAGCAAAAACCGTCCCAAAACTACCCGTACCGACTACGCATCTCAGATCGCGGAGAAGCAGGAATCTATCACTTCCCTGACTGCTGAGATTTCATCCATCACCGCAAACATTGACACTTTGAAGGCTGATCTGAAAGAGAAGAAGACTGCTCTGAAGAAGGCCGAAAAAGAAGTGGCATCTCTGGAAGCGAAGAAGGTAAAGGCAGATGCTAAGGCCGCTGAAGAAGCAAAGAAGGCTGAAGCCGAGAGTGTGGTTAAGAGATTATTAGCCAGTGGTATGAGCGCGGACGAGATCCTTGAAAAACTAAAATAATATTTGCCGTGTGGACAAACTGAACTCCAGGAGTTCACACGGTAATTTTTGAAGGACACTATATAGTTTATAACGTAAATAAAAGAAGAACAAAATTTAAAGAAATGGAGTGTGAGAAAAATGAACTTATCTAAAGTACACCACATTGCAATCATCGTATCTGACTACGAAGCCGCAAAGGATTTCTATGTGAACAAGTTGGGCTTCTCTGTTATCAGAGAAAATTATCGCCCGGAGCGTAAGGACTGTAAGCTGGATCTTCGTGTCAATGAATACACAGAGCTGGAGATTTTCGCTGAGGAAAACCCTCCGAAGCGTGTGAACCGCCCGGAAGCATGTGGGTTGCGTCACCTTGCATTCTGCGTAGACAGTGTGGAGCAGACGGTCAGAGAACTGGCGGAAGTTGGCATTGAATGTGAGCCGATCCGTGTGGATGATTATACCGGCAAGAAGATGACTTTCTTCCATGACCCGGATGGACTGCCGCTGGAACTGCATGAATAAAATGAAGAAAACAAGAAAACCAGGCGGCGGCCGGAAGAGGTTGAAACCGGAGTATGATGCTGGGAAGAACCTAAAAGAGCAGATGGATGCTGCTGTGGCGCTTTATAATTCTGAGATGTCCTTGCAGGCCATCGCTGATGAGCTGGGATTAAATCCAATCAAGGTAAGAAAGCTGCTCATCACGGTTGGTGTGTATGAATCAGATGTGGCGGAGAAGGTTCAGGACACTTTTGAAGAATACCGAGCAACACAAGACTACAAAACCGCCATCCTCTCAACCGCAAATACTCTTCAACTCTCCAAAGCTTCCGTTACCTCGTACCTACCATATCAGAAAGGCGTGTATTTCCCAAGTACAGCAGAAAAAGAAAAGATCAGTGTTGGAGCAGAGCGGCAGCGGAGATACAGAGCGATGAAGCGGTGGAGGGCTGATCCGATAGAAGAAAACTTTTGGGGAATGGTTTTGGCTTATGCTGGTGTGAAATTCAAAACTTACTCCGGGTTGCCATTCTCTTACGAAATTAAAAAAGGCAGGAACGGCGAGTACACGAAAGAACTGTGGATTGACAGGCGGGAGAATAGTAAAAGCCTGGCATGGAGTTCGGTGCTTCTGGCACTACGGAATATGAAAAAGGTGGGAGCGGTGGTACGCCCGAAAGCTCTGGGTGATATCCGGGGCGTGACCTATATCTACGGGATGTTCTATCGGTTCGGTCTGATTGATGTGCCGGACAAGGTAAAGGAGAAGATGGGGCATCCCCAAAAACGCAAAAAATAGGTTGCTATGTACAGAAGTGTGCGGTAATATGTGCCGTAACTGAGGATGTGAATCTCAGTTGGGAAGGATGGTAGCATTATAGAAAAATTGAAGGAAATGCTGGAGGAGTACATGAAGAAAACGAAGCCGGAATATTATTCGCCGGTGGAGAATCTGCTGGATCTGATCTACGAGCATTGCACGGAGAATAATCCAGTAGAGAAAAACACAGTTGCCGGGAAAGCAGCAAAGGCCAAGGAAAAGGAACTGGAAAAGTGGCTGCGAGGGTTAGATGGTATGGATAGGCTCGTAGATGATTATGTCGGAGATAAGATTCCACTCTGGGAGAAGATCATGGACCGGCAGGGGACGGTGTGCTGTGCATGGGAGAAGACCGCTTTGAAACACATTGGGGTCAGTGCCTACGGTCACTTCGGCAAGGCTGGTCTTCCGTGGGAGGAGTAAGGCAAAAGAAAAAGCCGCCAGTGAAGGCGGCAAAAAATCACTTGTTGAGTTGTTCGATGAGATAGTCTAAGTCTGTTGAGTATAGAGGTTTAACACCTTGACTGTACAAATCGAGGTAATGCTGGCATTCATCAACGATTTGTTTGCTGTTTTTCTCGATAATGTCGTGAA
>ENA-ORTJ01000529-ORTJ01000529.1-human-gut-metagenome-genome-assembly--contig:-NODE-529-length-32651-cov-10.696589_pt1 | contig 32651 bp, 18 predicted proteins | sample MGYA00242069_ERZ509187 | MGnify/ENA primary metagenome ERZ509187 (study PRJEB26280, sample SAMEA2338779) | human gut metagenome | biome: human gut; feature: human-associated habitat; material: faeces... | reverse complement strand
GCACGTCTGAAGAAGGAGCTTGCAACATGCCGCGCCGTCATCAGAAGCTATATTCTGGAAATAGACTCGCTCAACCGTCTTAACCAGAACCTTACAGCAGAAAACACACGCGTGAAAGGACAGTACGCTGAGGCAACAAGACAGATCGAAGGTCTTAATGCCGACAAGCAGTCGCTTTCAGAGAAGGTCGCCATTGCTGCTCAGCTTGATGCCACAGGCATATCACTGACAGCCAAGAACAAGAGAGGCAAGGTTACAAAGAGCCTGAAAAAGTGCAAGACTCTTCAGGTAAACTTCAGCATAGCCAAGAACGTTACAGCCCAGAGCGGCATGAAGACCATCTACGTGCGCATAACTACGCCAACCGGCTCTGTGCTCACCAACGGCGGAACATTCAACTATGAGAACCGCAGCCTGCAATACTCAATGAAAAGAGACATTGAATACACCGGCAACGAGACTGCTGTAACAACATACTGGAACGTAAACGAGTTCTTGAGCAACGGTACATACAACGTCAGCATATTTGCCGACGGAAACATGATTGGTTCTCGCAACTTCTCATTTAAATAAGCCCTGACCTCAGGATCATCAAGAAGAATTAACCGCTATTCGTTTATGAAGAATGTTGCTGCCATATTTCTCCTGATATGCGCCCCTGCCACAGCGGCGGCGCAACAGGTACTGTCGCTCGACAGTTGCCGCGCCATGGCCTTGCGCAACAACAAGCAGATAAACATTGCACGGCTTAAGAAGGACGTGGCGCAGAACACACGGAAAGCCGCACGCACAAAATATCTGCCACACGTTGACGTGCTCGGCGGATACGAATTCATGAGCAAGGAGATTTCTCTCCTCAACAATGAACAGAAAGGTGTGCTCGGCAACCTCGGCACTACAACTGCCGGCCAACTGGGCAACACCGTATCATCTGCAATAACGGACATGGTAAGTCAGGGCGTTATAACACCGCAGACAGCCGAAGCGCTTGGAAATATAGCCAACAAGATAATGCCCGGACTGGAAAATGCAGGCAACGCCATAGGAAAATCCATAAGCGACGCTTTCAGAACCGACACGCGAAATATCTTTACGGCATCCGTCATGGTGCGCCAGCCGATATTCATGGGCGGAAGCATCGTTGCGGCAAACAAGATAGCCGACATAAGCGAGCAACTGGCTGAAAACGACATAACGAGCAAGACGCAGAACACGATATACGACATCGACAATGCCTACTGGACCGTGGTGTCGCTGAAACATAAGGAGAAACTGGCTAACAGCTATCTGAACCTCGTGAAGAAACTGAGCGGCGACGTTGAAAAGATGATACGCGAAGGCGTTGCCACCAGAGCCGACGGCCTGAAGGTTGACGTGAAGCTAAACGAAGCTGAGATGCAGTTTCTGGAAGTTGAGAACGGAGTGTCTTTGGCAAAAATGCTGCTCTGCCAGCTGTGCGGCATGCCGATCAGCAAGGACATAAGGCTTGAAGACGAAGATAAAGAAGACGCATTCAGCAAGGTGGAAATGACACCATTGGTTGACACGGATGCCGCCAAGGAGAACCGTGCAGAACTGAAGATGCTGCAGAATGCGGTTGACATAAGCAAACAGACAACAAATATAATTAGGGCCGCGTATCTGCCGCAAATAGCGCTCACCGCAGGCTATCTTGTAACAAATCCCAACCTTTACAACGGATTCGAAAAGAAGTTCTCCGGTGTATGGAATGTCGGGGTGATAATGAGAATACCTGTATGGAACTGGTTTGAAAGTTCATACAAGATAAGGGCCAGCAAGACTGCCACTACGATAGCCATGCTCGAGCTCGACGAAGCACGCGAGAAGGTGGAACTGCAGGTGAACCAGAGTTCATTCAAAGTGAGCGAAGCCAACAAGCGGCTCAACATAGCAAACAAAAATACAGAACGTGCCGACGAAAACCTGCGATGTGCCAACCTCGGCTTCAAAGAGGGCGTAATGGACGTTACGGATGTCATGACCGCACAGACGGCATGGCTGCAGGCACGCTCACAGAAGATAGACGCTGAAATTGATGTTAAGCTGTCACAGCTCAACTTAAAGAAAGTTCTTGGAGAATCATTATATTAGAAATCATGACAAAAAAATCACAACATAACAACATCTTGCTTACAATAACCGGATTTGCCATAACCGTCATTATTGTAGGAGTTATAGGTTTCTTTGCTTTTGGCAAGACAACTGAAACGATACAGGGCGAAATTGAAGTATCTGAATACAGGGTGTCGAGCAAGGTGCCCGGGCGCATTCTTGAACTTAGAGTCAAGGAGGGCGACTATGTAAAGGTTGGCGACACGCTGGCCATAATAGACGCTCCTGACATTGAGGCGAAGAAGAAGCAGGCTGAAAGTGCCGAAGACGCTGCTGCCGCCATGAACGAGATGGCTGACAGGGGCGCACGTCAGGAACAGATACGCGGAGCCTACGAGATGTGGCAGCAGGCCAAGGCCGGACTTGACATTGCAAAGAAGTCATACGAGCGTGTTCAGCGTCTGTTTGACGAAGGTGTCATGAGTGCCCAGAAACGCGACGAGGCATTTGCCAACTATAAGGCGCTCGAAGCTCAGGCAAAGGCAGCTAAAAGCCAATACGACATGGCCGTAAACGGCGCACGCCGCGAAGAGAAGCGTGCAGCTGCGGCTCAGGTGAACAGGGCAAAAGGTGCCGTACAGGAAATAAACTCATACATACACGAAACCGTGCAGATAGCACAGGTTGAAGGCGAGGTAAGCAGCATTTATCCCAAAGTGGGCGAACTTATCGGAGCCGGCTCTCCTATCATGAGCATATCAATAATGAGCGACCTGTGGGGTACATTCAATGTCCGTGAAGACCAGCTCAACGGACTCAAGAACGGCGACACATTCACAGCATATTGCCCGGCTTTCAGCAAAGACCTGAAGATGAAGGTCTACTACATCAAGGACGAAGGCAGCTATGCCGTATGGAAAGCCACAAAGAGCAACGGACAGTATGACTTGAAGACTTTCGAGGTGAAAGCCCGTCCTGTAACAAAGCTTGACGGACTAAGACCGGGTATGTCGCTAATAATTAAAAACAGATAAAACCAGAACGTGGGTAACAGTGTCAGCATAAGGAACATCATCAGCGTGGCATGCAGAGAATGCAGAATATTGAAGAAGAATCCGATGTATCTGTTCTGCATGCTGATATTTCCCGTTATTGTCACCATATTTTTTACTTCACTAATGAGCAACGGGCAGCCGACCGACATGCCCGTTGGCGTGGTAGACCTCGACAATACATCTACCACACGCTCAATAATAAGAAAGCTGGACGCCTTCCAGACAACAAAAATCGTAAAACGGTATACTAACGTAAGCGAGGCTCGCAATGCCATACAGCGCAACGAGATTTATGCCTTCCTGTATATTCCCGAAGGCACAACGTCTGAGCTGCTGTCAATGAGGCAGCCTAAAATATCGTTTTACTACAGCTCCACCTCACTTACTGCCGGAGCGCTGCTTTACCGCGACCTCAAGACCATATCTACGCTTGGCTCTGCCGGAGCAGCGTCGTCTGTGCTGCAGGCAAAAGGACTGACAGAAAGCCAGATTATGAGTTTTCTGCAGCCTATCGTCATCGACCTGCATACGGTGAACAATCCCGCCGTAAACTATAGTATCTATCTTAACACGATGATCATTCCGGGCTGCCTTATGCTCTTCATCTTCCTGATAACGGTCTACTCGATAGGAACGGAACAGAAATTCGGCACATCGAAAGAATGGATGGAGACAGCCGGCAATAACATTCACAATGCACTCATCGGCAAGATATTGCCACAGACGCTGGTGTTCCTGGCCATATTCTATGGCTACATGATGTATGTATTCGGCATATTGCAGTTTCCTCATCCCGGCGGACTGCCGGCTATACTGCTGCTCGGCTTGCTTTCAGTCCTCGCGGCTCAGGGCTTCGGCATATTTGTCTTTGGACTCACGCCGTCGCTCCGCATGTCTATGAGCATCTGCAGCCTGTGGGCCGTATTGAGTTTCTCGCTGTCGGGCACAGCCTTTCCGCTGTCTGCCATGTCACCGGCAATAAAATCAATAGCCCAGCTGTTTCCGCTACGGCACTATTACATGATTTATCAGCTCAATATCTTCAACGGCTATCCGCTTGCTTACTCGTGGATAAACATAACGGCAATGGTATGCTTCATTATGCTCCCCGTGCTGGTTGTGTACAAGATAAAGAAAGCCGCCTTAGAATATGAGTACTTGCCTTAAGCGCTTTTAACTGAAGATAAAACAGAAGAAGAATTAAGATATAAAACCTGATGAAAAAAGCCAAAAGCTTAATACAACAGATCAATGAGGGCATACACGACATGTGCTACATCTGGGCTGAAGAGATGAAAATCACCTGGAAAGACGAGGGTGTGCTTATCTTCTTCATCCTAGTGCCGCTGCTCTATCCACTTGTCTACTCGTGGTTCTACACCAACGAGGTGGTGCGCGAGGTGCAGGTGGCTGTGGTCGACATGTCGCACAGCAATCTCAGCAGGCAGTTCATCAGACAGTTTGACGCGTCACCCGACGCCAAGATTACATATTACTGCAACAGCCTGAGCGAAGCCAGAGACCTTGTGGGCAGGCAGGAAGCCTCGGGCGTGCTGTATTTTCCAGAAGACTTTCAGACCAACATCAACCGGATGGAGCAAAGCCATGTCAACGTGTTCTGCGACATGAGTTTCATGCTCTACTACAAGGCCATATTCCAGACAGCCACTGCTGTAGCCGGAAACATCAATTCAGAGATACAAATTCAGCGCGCCGGCAACACCACCGAACGCGAGAACGAGATAACGATAAAGCCGCTTGACTTTGACGAAGTGCAGATATTCAACACAACTGGAGGATACGGCAACTTTCTTATACCAGCGGTGCTTATACTCATCCTGCAACAGACTCTGCTGCTTGGCGTAGGTCTGTCGGCAGGAACCGCAAGAGAGAAGAACAGGTTTAAGCAGCTCGTTCCCGTAAGCAGGCATTACAACGGCATATTCCGCATCGTGCTTGGCAAGTCGCTGTGCTATCTTATGATTTATGCCGTGATATCAGCTTACATCACTCTTGTTGTACCACGCATATTCGGCTTCACGTCGCTGCTCCATGCCGGCGACCTGGCATGCTTCATGCTTCCCTATCTGCTATCATGCATATTCTTCTCGATGATTGTCTCATGCGCCGTGAGATACCGCGAGAACATCATACTTCTGGTTGTATTCACCTCACTGCCATTCCTGTTTGTGTCAGGAGTGTCATGGCCGCAGAGCGCCATACCGGAGTTCTGGCAATGGGTGTCTAACCTCGTTCCATCAACCTTCGGCATACGAGGCTTTGTCAGAATGAACGGCATGGAGGCACGCCTTGGCGATGTGCTGTACGAATACAGGGCACTGTGGATTCAGGCTTTCGTCTATTTCCTCATAACGTGCCTGCTTTACAGACGCCAGATAATAAAGACGCGACGAAAGGAAATTGAAAGACTAAGAACTGAAAGAAACTACGAAACTGCCGAAACAGAAACGGCAGAATAGACATATAAAATGCAAACAAAGACGCACATAAAAAAAATGTATGTACGCAAAATCAATAAGTTAGCATAAAAATAAACGGAAGTCGGGCATGCACTTGCATGCTGACTTCCGTTAAATTTTTATCTGCTATCAGGCCGAATATGTCCTTACCTGCCGCAAGCAGACTGAGATTTTAATCTGTCTCTTTGTTTTCCGCAGCCCGCTTGCCGCTGCATTGTCCTGACATAACCAGAGCCATGCCTAAAGGACATCGAGCCAGAACCGCATATAATAATCACAGCCCATAAGCCATCAGCGTTCAGACGGCATCATGGCGTCAGCTGTTCTTTACCTCAACAATCTTTGTAGGCGCCTGCTCGGCATTACGGCGGTTGACAACAGTTACAACAGCCATGGCCAGATTGATAAATGCCTGACCGGTCATGGTGTCAACATTAAGGGCAGCCGGCTTGCCGTCGTCGCCACTCTCGCAGATGCTCTGCACAACAGGTATCTGAGCCAGCAAAGGCACGTCCATCTCCTTGGCAAGATTCTTGCATCCTTCCTTGCCGAATATGTAATACTTGTTTTCAGGAAGTTCGGCAGGAGTAAACCACGCCATATTCTCAACAAGTCCGAGGATAGGCACATTCACCTTGTCGTTTCTGTACATGTCGATACCCTTGCGTGCGTCTGCCAGTGCCACCTTCTGCGGTGTGCTCACTATAACTGCACCCGTTATGGCTAGTGTCTGCAGCAGCGTCAGATGTATGTCGCTTGTTCCGGGAGGCGTGTCGAGCACAAAATAGTCAAGCTCGCCCCAGTCTGCATCACCTATGAGCTGCTTCAGCGCATTAGAAGCCATTCCGCCGCGCCACAGTGTAGCCGTGTCAGGATTTACAAAGAAACCTATACTCAGCAGCTTCACGCCATACTTTTCAACAGGCTCAATGAGGTCGCGGCCGTCTTTATGAACTGCATAGGGACGGAAATCCTCTACACCAAACATCTTAGGCATTGACGGACCAAAGATGTCTGTATCGAGCAGTCCGACCTTATAGCCAAGACGTGCGAGAGATATGGCCAGGTTAGCAGCAACGGTGCTCTTGCCCACTCCGCCCTTGCCAGAACTTACGGCAATGATATTCTTTACGCCCGGAAGCATCTTTCCGGCCTCGGGCCTGGGCTTCGACTTAGTCTCCACCTCGATGGTCACCTCAACGTCCTTGCTTACATGATAGTGTATGGCAGCCTCGGCAGCCTTGATGGTAGACTTCATAAAGGGGTCGGTGTCGCGCGGAAATATCAGCGAGAACGACACCTTCATGCCGTCAATACGCAGATTGTCGGCCACCATCTCACTCTCTACAAGATTCTTCTTGGTACCCGGATACGTAACGGTAGCCAAGGCATCCATTATCAGTTTTGGATATAATGTCATAATGTTTATTTTTTATATTTCACAACAAGGCAGTCAGTGTCTGCTTCATATACTTATTCTAACAAAATTCATGCCTAAAAGCGGGCACACTGCACATTATCGTAATTTTACTGCAAAATACGCAATAATTATGCAAATAAACAAATTTTTAATCTGAAAATACTCCGACAAAACTATATAAGCAACAAAATCATCATAACTCATTAACAAACTGGCAAAGATGCCATTCGTCCAATGATGCCGCAGCCTTTTAGCCCCAAGACAAAAAGTTTGACCTGTCAATAGCATACTGTTGTCAACCGATAACAGATAAACATCAAAGCGAAATCAACTTTAATCAGGGAAAGGACACTGTGAAGTCAACCAAATTTAGGAAAGAACCCAAACTCCGAAAGACAAAAAACTTTTTCGCAAAAACTCATCACTCATCACAACAGGGCTTAACACTCTATCAATCAGCTACTTAATGCGTGACGAGTTGAAAACGCAACTCATCACATCACTGTTATTTCTCCATTTTCCGAACAATATAAAGCCAAGATATCAATACTTTTAGCCGCAAAATCAGCCTCAACAGGCCAAATACAGCTGTGTGTGACGAGTTGCTTTTTCAACTCGTCACACATTAACATCCTGTCTATCAAGGCCTTACACGCAATTGTGACGAGTGACGAGTTTTTAACAAAAATATTTTCTGCATACATCAGACTGCAACAGCAATGCAAAAGCATACATTCCGCAATGCAAAAGGGCACATATCGCGATGTAATATGTGCCCTTTTGCAAGGTGATTAGCGGCCTTTGGCAGCATAACTTCAATAAGCCAAAATCATTCACCAACATATATAATAATTCTGCAAAGATATTGATTCCATCTGTGTTCTCGCCTCTCTGACCGGAGAAAAACAAACGACAATAAAAACCTGAATAATAATGCCGGTTGGGGATAAAACCGATTTTACAAAAAATAATGCCGCATGAACTCGGACTGAGTCATACGGCATTGACTTTATTCTATATAAAGGAAAAACTTTACACTCACTTCATCTTCACCTTTCTAACGGCTATCGTCCTGCCATCTCGCGTTATCTCAACAACCGCAACACCCGACACGGACGCCTGAATGTTCTCAACAGAAGATGATGCCACGCATGAAGCAGCCTGGACACCGTCAACAGAATAAACGGCTATGCGGTCGCCTGCCTCAACACCGCTAACGCTAACCCTGTCACGCAAGGGCGACCATGCGCGTATGTCCGCATTCTTATCGTCATCGAGCATACGGTTGAAGCTGATAGTGAAGCGTCCCGATATGTCGCCGCCTTCAACAGAGGTGAAGTCATAGCCGCCATCAAGCAGATTGGTCTGTTTGCCAGTCTTGGCATCTTTAAGCACTACACTTTCATAGTTGCCGGCATCACAGGTTTCAGGTATATAGAACGTGTACATGCCCGGTTCGGGCAACGTAACGCCAACAGCCACCTCACCGCCCTGGCTGACAGCTGACAACAGCGAATAGCGTGCACCCGAGCGTGCAGCGTAAAGCTGCGCTACGCTGTCGGCAGCCATCCACTTGACGCCATCAGAGGCGATGTCGAAATAGTTGCGTGCCTCATTTTCAGGCACAGCGTTAAGCTGCAGCACGTCGGCCTTGTCTGCCCCGGCAGCACGTGTTGCCCCAGCCTGGCTCAGACCTACCGTAAGATTTGCAGCCGCGGCATAAGGCACGCCGTCTTTCTGCTCAGAGGTCTTGATGCCGACAATCTCTGCATCCTTCAAGGCAGCAGTCTGTGTGAAAACTGCATCACCGGCAGGAATATATCCTCCGGCAGTTTCGCCGGCAGTGTTTATCGTCTTATATGCACCCTCTGTGTATCCATATATCACGCGGCCGTATTCCATGTCGCCATAATTCATTGCGCAGAGATAAGGCGAACCGAAGAGGTTCCAGCTCATGTTCTCCTTATGTGTGAACTTATTGCCAGCTGACGAACTTGAGTTCCATGGTTCATTATAGTTCCATTTATAAAGCACGACGCTCTTGTCTGCTCCACCCTCACTATACTGTTTTCCACTGAAACGTACTGTAAGATTATCGTTTGAGGTGTTTTCAATGAGGAAGCCCTCTGTTGTTCCTATTTGCGCAAAGCCGCCGTCTGTCCATGCTTTTCCGTCAGATCCGTCATACTGATAGCTGTAAGCAGCACGCACCTGTCCACTGTAGCGCTTCAAGTTATAACCGCTTAAAGGACTCATACGCTTAACTTCAAACGGCATTACGGCCAGGTCGTTGCCATTTACTGTTACATCGCGTTCAACAGCAAAGTTTGTCAGCGAGATGTAATTGCCGTTGCCGCGCAAACCTGCCTGATGTTCCAGAAGCAGGTATCCGGGGTTGAAGGCGTTGCCATTAGGATAAACTCCTGCTTTGACCGAAAGTTCCTGTCCCTTGCGTACATACACCACTGACCTGCCAACGGGATAGTCATCTGCCGTAATAGCGTAATCGCTGCTTATATTCCATGTCTCAAAGCAGCCGTTATCAACTGCGTTGCGGATTCGCCTGTTGCCTATAAGGTCGCGCTCATGGCCTACTTTCATTATATACTCGTTTATATCCGTCCGGTTACCAGTCGGATCAATATCCTGCGAGGTCTCCATCAACTGATATTCCCAGTAATCGTCCGTAACATAACTGTTCGTTTCTGCAACAGAAGCCCGGTTGTTGCCACTGCCGGCTGCACCGTTTATGGCTTCCGCCGACGTCACATTAACCGCCTTAACAGCATTGACTGAGCCCAACACCAACGAATTATACAACAAACCGCCTGCGGCACCCTCAACACCATTATTAACAATCGAAGTGGAAAGTACACCGGCATTAACCACCGGCTTGCCTGTAATCTCAAATCCATCTATCACGCCGTCAGCACCTATGGCAACGTTCTCCAATGAAGAGCGGCTTGCGGCAACCAACATGCCTTTACGCTTGCCCAACAAGTCTGAAACAATGCGGTCAGTTTCTGTTTCAGCACTCCGCTCATCGTTCATGCTTCCATACACCTTGGTATTTCCAAGAGACATATTCAGCAAGCCCGTATCATGATAATTGCCGTGAACAAAAACGTAACCATTCTGTCCTGAATGTCCCAAAGCATACAAGCCGGCCAAATCAACAGCACCCTGCAAGTCGCCAAGAGCCGTCTCCCAGCTCTTTCCGTCAGCAGTTGCCGTAAGGTCAGCCTTAACATAGACAATAGGCTGCAGCGGTGCTTCATACTCGTATGCACCAACATCTACCGACCCGTCAACAACTCGCTGGTTATTGCCAAGATCCTTCTCTTCAGCCGGAATTGTCTCCGCTGCCAGAGCCTGCTCTGCATAATTGGCATTGCTGCCCTTATTGAGCAACTTCACACTTGGGCGTATACGATAATCGCGATTATAGACATCTGCATTATCCGGATCGCGGAAGTTAGGACCTTCATTGACATTATCGTTTGCCACACCACGGGTTATTGCCACATTCTTGTTGTCATCGTCTGTTGTCAAATTCTGTGTATCGTTATTCCATGAAACAGAGTTATAAACAGACGGCACTGATGCAGAGGTGGTAATATCTGCCTTGTTATTGGCAAACGTTGCATTCATCACCGTGGTCCGGCTGTCGGCTCCATTAAGTCCTGTACCTCCGTCGGCAAACAGCGTATTGACGAGCAGAATTTTGCCCGACGAACCAGAAACTATATTCAATCCATTTGCCTTATTGCCACGGAAGCCTGCATTTTTAAGCGTAACCTTGCCTCCGCCCGTACTTGCCTGCATTCCTGTTCCGCCGTTTGAATTTTTGTTTATAAAGGTAAGTCCTTCTATCGTAACAGGCTTGTTGTTGGCCGCAACGTCCATCAGCAAGATCGTTACGTCGGCATTGCTCTCCTGAGTTGTAATTACTGTAGGCTTGCTGAAATCCTGAACACCCGACTCATTATATGAGCCTTTTACATTCAGCGACTCGCCATACTGAGTATCACCCATAGACACTGTAAAAGCCGTACCTGTTGACATTCTTGGCAATGAATACTCACCGGCTTTAATATAAACGGCCTTATCCTTAACTGTACCTCCTGTAGGATTGGCCATAGCCGTCAGAGCTCCGCGCAAGTCAGAAGTTGCATTTGCCCAGTTTGATCCATCTGCCTTTCCGCTCTCTACCGTTGCCACATATATAGCATCCATCTGCGGGAACGTTATTTCGTACTGATATTCATATAAACCTATGTCTATAGGCTTATCGACAGAAGTTCCGTCTTCTTTCAAAGGACCAGCATAACGGAGATATGTGTCCATATAGTCTTTATATCCCATGTATTGTGTGGCATATTCGCCGGCATTGCTCCGCATCCAGTCTGCGTATGCACCATCAATAGTTCCGCTTCCGGTTGCCACCTTATGAGTTCCGTCTCCGGCATCAGTCAATACAGATATTGCAGCGGGATTCCATTGATTGTTGGCATCATTGCCGGCTACACCTGCTGTTGATGAAGGCTTGGTAAAGCGAGGTCCGGTTACAGAAGTATTGTCTGTAGAAAGAAGAATATTGGTATCGCTGTATTTTGACAAATCAACAGCATCGCTCGCACTGTGAGTGATCGACGTATTTGTTTCGTCTGTCTGCGGAATATTCTCACCTGTAATTTCATTACCCCACATTAACGTATTTGTAATAGTATTTTTGCCATTGTGGTGGTAAATCACCGCATTGCTTTGAGCCTTATTTCTGACAAAAGTATTATTCATTAATGAAACTTCAGGAACATAATTCGGTCCAATTATTCCATCTGCATAATTTGTTCCGATGGCTCCGCCCTGGCCTACTGTCTCATTATTCACCCAAAGCGTATTTACAGCATATAACCCTGCATAGACCTTAGGAGCATCAGAAACGCCCGCTACATATACAGCTCCGCCTCTTGGCAGCTGAGTGGGCACTACAGGCTGGGCATTATCCACCGTGCCGTTACCGGCCAGAATGGAATTTACAATGGTCAACTTGGCGTCACGCATATAGACAGCTCCGCCGCGAACTGCAAAATTATTGATGAGACGGCAGCGGTTAAGCAGATAAGACACTCCGTTAGAATAGATGCCTCCGCCTCGACCGATTTCGTCAGTATCAGCCGCATTACTTAATATGTTTGAAGTTTCACCGTCCATAATGGTCAAGCCGTCTAATATAACAGGATTAAGCGGTTCCTGATTTTCTTTTGCATCAGAATAAACTACATGATAAACATTCTTAACCTGCTCTGACACGTTGACATTGCCTGAGAGTATTACCTGACTGGCAAGTTCCCACGGCTCGTTGATGCCATTCTGATTAAAGTCAGAATAAGCACGGTTAGATAAAATTTCACTGATGTCTCCCATGCAAGTAAAGCTGCCAGTTACCCCCGGAATAGATACAATATCCTGACCATCGGCTGACTTAGAGGTAATTTGTTCTGTTCCGTTAAATCCTCCATAGATGCTCACACCTTGCGGAATAACATAAGAGTTCTGTCGCTGGTCTACAGTCTCAGTGCTTGCATCCATACGACGATAACTTGGTTTATATGTGCCGCCGGCCAAAAGGATTTCAAACCTGTCAGTTTCTTTTGCAACACCATTTTCACGCACAGCCTTGATATACTCCAACGCATCATCAAGCCATGTCAGCGATGTATAGAAAGAACGCCCTATATATTTGTCCATATCCTCACCTTCGGGCAACTGCACATTTGCGCCTTGTGACACGAAGATGCGGGTAAGCAGGACGTCTGTAGGTATGGTTCCGCCTTCAAACGCGAACGCTCCGGCATCAATACGAGGCATATCTGCCTGAATACGTGGTATGCCCTGCATATCAACAGAAGAGATACCTAACCGACTGGCCATAGCGTCCTGATATTCTGTATCCATGCCATGCTTTATCAGTGGCGAATAGGCCTTCAACAATCGAGAAGACGATGCAAAGTAAAGATCTTCATTGCTTTCCATTGTCGTATTTTCAAAATTAGAAGGCATCTCATATGTCTCAACAAAAGAATGGTTGACAGGATAAAATGCAGAAATGCCATGCTCAACAGAAGACCACACATCATCCTCTAAAGCCTCTGTCAAGACACCACTGATATTTTTGTCAGAAGGTGCCGTATTACCCCACAATATTGAATTGGTCACCATCATAGCACCATCCTCGAGGAACAAGCCTCCACCTATAGATGAAGCAGTATTGTCAGTCACTGTACATGACACCATGTGAGCTCTGCTGTCTTTACCGGCATTTGTATTATCTGCATATACCCCTGCTCCATTTTCTGCCGTATTATCCATAATAAGCGAGCCAGACACAATGCCTCCGGGCAAGACATAAAGTCCACCTCCTTCAATAGCCTCGCAACGGGCCACAACACAGTTGCGCACATGTGCCCAAGATGGTACGACAGCACCGCCTCCACGCGTATTAGGATTGCCGTTACCGGCCATAGATGTTGCCTTGCCGTCAATAAGATAGATACCGTCTATGATACTCTTCTTATCGTTGCCGTTCCAGTCTGAAGGCTTCTCGCCGAACGTAACGGTATGATATCCGTTCACCTTCTGTTCCAACGAGCTACTATTATTTATAGCCGACAAAACAGTTTTATATGTAATCGGATCGCGCTTATATCCGTCGCTGTCATCATCCCAGTTGCCATCCTTATCGCTGAACCCGCCCATCACAGTAACGCCATAAGGAATTACGTAAGTATAGCTCTGCGGATCATCCTGATTACTTAGTGTATTTGCGTTATAAACAAAAGAAGCGCTTTCATAACCGGCAATTTTCACAATTGCATCCATTCCTGTCTTTGCACGCTCACCTGCAGCATTAAGCACACGCTGCAGTTCCATTGCACAAGACGCATTTTCTAAAGAAGATCCATCTGATGTTCCGGCTCCATTCTGCGTAACATAATAAACTCCATTTTCATCCGGCTCAATCTGTATGGCATCTGCACTTTCATAAGCACCTTTGTCAACAGTACAATACTGAATACGTGTGACACCGGCTGCATCGACATAAATGTCGTTATCTTCAACATAAATATTGTTTCCTTTATTAATACAATGTATGCCAGTTCCTTCTATTTTTAATTTAAAAGTTTTATTATCAAAAGGAGCATTTTCATTACAAGCATTATAAAAATCTGTTCCATCTTTAGCATCCTTATAACCACTAAACTGATAACATTCATCTGCATTATTCCAAATATTATTTGTTCCAGAAGTTACCTGATTAGAAGAAGTTGCAGAAATGTAACAATTATAGACTTTAGGATTAAATCCATTACCGCTATTAAATCCAGATGTTCCTACCTGATAAGTACTTTCCTGGGAGCTTCCAATTCCATAATTGCCCCAAAATATACAATTATAGAAGGAACTTCCTGTGGTTAATGGATTATTATAATTATAAGAAGCATCCCAAACGCCACCTGCAGCAGGAGCTGTAAAATCACTAAATAGTCCTGAAGCCTTAGCATCCGCTTTATTATACGAAAAAGTACAATTAAATATTTTTGAACCATTACCAGTCAAATAGGCTGCAGCTCCCAAGACGTTACTAACACGTGCCATATCTAAGCCGCTGCTACGTTCATGTTTATTTATAGCTTCATTCTCAACAATTATACTATTAACTAATTTCGGAATGTTATCTCCAATTGTTTTTAAATACAATCCTCCACCACAAACATAACCATAACCATCAGCTATGACTTTATTCTTTCGAATAATACAGCTTTCAATAATGCCGGAACCCTCTATACGAATACCACCACCTCCTAATGCCTCTCCATCAAAGTTTGTCATGTTGTATATGTTATTTTGAACAAGACAATTTTTAAATCTTCCATAGTCTTTTAATAACGCGCCTGCACCTCCATCAGAAGCTGTCGTTTTTCCATTCTGAATAACAAAACCTTCCCAAGTAGTAAGTTTATTAAAGTTTGCCGGCTGTGTCAAAACTCGTCCACCACCCTGTCCATCTATAACAGTCATAAAGTTGCTGTTGGCATTAGATATGTCGCGGTTTACACCATCTAGCTTATTGTCTGGATTGCCTGTCTTGGCAAAACCACCAAGCACATTGACACCATCCTTCATTGTTACACGCTCATTGTATGTTCCTGCAGCTACCCATATAGCTTCAGTGGCAGTTGAAGCCGTGTTCAGTGCCGCAGTAATTGTTTTCTTTGCACTACTCCAAGACAAGCCATCATTATTATCATCACCATTTTCACTACGTACATAAATTACAGTTCCGTCAACAGGAAGCTGTGCCTCATAGGCACCTAAATCGGGTGCACCTCCACGACTACGGGCTGACAACGTAATGTCCGTTGTTATTCCACCAATAGCTTTTCCAACATTAACTATCGGGTTCTGATTGGTAGGTAGGAACGACGAGTAGCCGCCTAAATATGTGTCAAAACCCAACGAAGCACCAGATGTCTTTGTCGGGTTAGAGAACTGAGCTGTAGAAATTTCTATGGTATGAGTATTTGCTGATGTGTTTGCCGTTGAGAATGAAGAAATCAACGAAGCATTGTCAGAATAAGCCTTGCCATTGTTATTAACTATAGTAACGAAGTTCATCTTCAAATTTGCCCCATTACCGTTTACCACAGCTGCAGTTTCAGTTATATTCGTATTGTTATTTACGACACAGTTATTCATCGTCAAAGATGCATTACGTGCATCAATAGCCGAACCCTCTTGAGCCGTATTGTTCTCGAAGATACAGTTGCTCACCGTAACATTTGCTCCATCATGCACAAGCAGACCTGCGCCATATTGACGGCTTGCCTCACCTGCAGCGTAACCGTTAATAATATGAAATCCGTCAAGACAAACGGCAGCTCCTTTAGCAACAGTTATACAATGATACAATCCATCTTCAATATTCTTGCCTTCATGATTACCGTTTATAACAGAACGATATGTCAGCGGATTACGTTCAACCGAAATCTTGTCGTCTGATCTATGATAGCCTCCATAAATATACAAAGTTGCCCCACTTGCCGCTGCAGGAATGTCTATAGTTGCAGTTTGCGGATCAAGGTTAGTAAAAGCATAACGCGGCCATATATCACCCTCCATCACATGCACCTCAAGACGTTTGTTTCCAACCGTTTCCTTATCTAGACCTGACAAATAGGCAATAGCTTCATTAAGTGAGCGATAGCCATTTGCCCATGAACTGCCGTCATGAGTAGCCACAGCACATTCAACATCAACATATACTTTCAAGGCATCTCCTGTATCTTCAGGATTAATATTGGTAGCCTCAACCGAATAAGCGCCCACAGCCGGTTTCTGAGCAAATCGTGTCCCGGCAATATCTATTTCAGGAGCAACCAGCACATCATCTGGAAATGTACCTAACGTCATACCACGAGCACGCAGATTTGCTCCCGTTACAGGTTGCCAGAAATAGTTAACATCTTCCAATAAACCTGTTACACCTGTAGACTCAGGCAGGCCTTCGGCAACAAAGTCAGGACTGAGCACGCCTTCTTCAGCAATATTATTGCTCTCTGCCAACGAAATTACTTCCTGCTGAAGCACATTATTCCAAACAGCATTGTTTATACCAGACAATGCTGTATACAAGAAACGTACATTAGACGGTGTTGGATTCTTTGCATACATCGGTATGTTACGTTTCTGGATAGTGTTGTTCCACAAAACAGAATTGATTACAAGTCCATATGAATCAACATACAAGCCACCACTCTGTGATGCATTGGCAGAAGTATTGTCTGTTGCCGTAGGACAATCGTTGTTAGTTATAGTATTCTGCATCAACACTCCACCTTTTGCACAATAAACAGCACCATTAAGACGACTCGTATTATTTGACACAACAGATGTTGAAAGGATGAGATATTCAGGATGCGGTTTGCCGTCTGTCCAATTGCCGGTGTGTGCAAGATAAGCGCCCGAGCCATTGTTGGCAGAATTGTTAGTAAGCATAGAGGCCAACACTATACCGGCATTGTCAACATATACAGCTCCACCGTCACCGTCGGCATTGTTATTATATATCAGCGAATTCATAACACGTCCGCCGTACATATAGACAGCACCGCCATTGCCCGTAGACGAGTTTTCTGTAACAATACACTTCTCCAATGTTGCATTAATACCCATGTAAACACCGGCTCCACGGTCTGTCATGAAGTCTGCCACGCCTTCACCTCCCTGAGCATAACCTCCACGTATGGTTACTCCATTAAGTATGGTTGATTTGTCGAAACCGCTTTTGCCTTCTGAAGGTAGGGGTGAAAAGAAAACAACATGACGTGAGTCGCTCGTCAAAGTCCATTTATGATTTGACTCATTCCAAGATGTCTTGCTGTGTTCATAATAAGAACCTTCGAGAATGGTCTTATTAACAAAATTCCACGGCATTTTGCCCACTTCACGTTCCTGCTTACTGCTTTCATCGCCAGCAAAGCCTCCATAAACACTAATTCCGTCACGCATAAGGAACGATGCAGAATAAGTTGTTCCACTGATAACCTGTACCTGTGGTACATAAGTTCCGGCAGCCACCCAAACTTCTCCAGGAAGATTCTGCGGATTGTTCTTGGCCAGTTCGTCTATCATGTTCTGCAAGTTACCAGAAGCATTTTCCCAAGAAGAGCCATCGCCTGTTCCAGTTGCAACAGGTTTGACGTAACGTATACGTGTCGACAACATCTGCTGAAACTCATATGCTCCGATATCTATCGTAGAGCCGTTAAAACGCGGATTGCCGGCCATATCCTCACTGCCGTATGCAGATTGGTCGTAAGACTGCTGATCACCCTTACTTAACATTACCGACCCTTCAAGCACATTCCACGACCAAAGCGGATAAGCTGTCTGACGCCAGTTGAAATCACGGTCATAACTTGTCTTCAGCGACGGTGCGTCAAACATTGGAGCATTAGTGTCACCGCGGTTTTCTGCAGTAACATATATGTTTCCGTCTGAGTCACCGGCCTCAACTTCATGGAATGCGGAGTTTTTGAATTTCGGTCTGTATTGCGTCGAAAGAGTTGAATTTCCCCAAATAATAGTATTTGCAACATTATACCCTTCGGCATTATCGTCTATCATATCGATGCCGCCACTTGAATTTCTCGACACAGTACTGTTCACAACTTTCGCCCCGTCAGCAAGACGCAGTCCTCCATTCTCATTATTGAATATTGACGAGTTAACCACGGTGGCCTCGCCTGCCAGATACAGACCGCCACCGGCGTTCTCAACTGCAGCACGCTCTCCGGCTGCATTGTTATAAACAACACACTGATTAACAAGTGATGTGCTGTTGTTGACATTCTTTACTTCAGCATCAACGTATATGGCACCACCTTGTGTGGCATAGTTGTTCAACAGGAAGCAGCGTTCTATGCGGAAGATGCCGCCACCCGTATTATCGCCATGTATATATATACCGCCGCCCTTCTCACCAGAGCCGTCAGCATGGCCGTTGCCTATTGAGAATCCATTTATTATAGTGGGCGAAGTATTTTTATTGTTTCCTGAGGCAGGTGCCATATTAACATTCAGCACATGTGTGGCATTGTCTGAACGTGTTGTATTGGCAGGGAATATCAAGTTTGTATTGTCAACAACATCATCTCTCTTGATATCACCCGAAAGCACGGAACGATATTTCATCTGATATGGCTTTCCGAGCGTCTCACGGCTGTTGACGTTAGTTTCATCGCCCTTAAACCCGCCATAAAGCTGAACGCCTGACTTCAAGCTGAACCCATCGGCAGGAGCTATATACAGCTGGTCGGCGCTCGTTATCTGTTCAAAGCCCTGCACCCATATCTGGTCGCCGGCAACGGCATTCTGCAATGCTGTTTGCAATGTCGTAGTAGTTTCCCACGACGTGCCGTCGCCAACACCTGTCGGGCTGACGTAATAAATCTTTGTTTGTGCCATAATTCCTAAATAAGAACCCAGGAATAAAAGCAACATATAAAATCTGAATAAAGTCCGCATCTTTATCATTTCATTATTCTTTTACGATTATCTTTACAGATACTTCTACATTAATATTTTTTGTTGTCTTTACTGATATTATCAATTTCTCAGTATGTCAGTTTTTATTCATGTCTGCCGGTTCAATTCATGCTCAGCGTGATACTTCCACTGCCGGTTACGCCCTTTATCGTTGCGTTAACCTTATACCAGGCGGCCTGCTGCAAGACATAACTGAAATTCATTGTATATCCGCTTCCGGTAATATCATTGCCGTCTTTTCTTGCAGAAATATTAAATGTCACACTCGGTGTCGTTGCACCATCAGTGAACGTATAATGATACACGCGACCGTTGCGCTGACTTATCTCTGAGGTGTTATAGAATGTCCATGACTTATCTTGATTATCCGGTGTCACACCTGTAATCTCCGGGAACAATCGGCCGTATTCCTTTCCTTTATATGTAAAATCTGTAACCTTCACATCTGTATATCCTTGATCGTATGCATCAGCAGCATCCCACTGTATGTCTATTTTAGAGGCAAGACGGGTAAGCGTCATTGTCGGTATGCTGCCTATCTCACCCGTACCGCCAACTTGTATTTCAAACAGAGCCGGCTGGTCGCCGCTAACGGCTGTTTTATAATACCCGGTGGCTACGCTGACAAACTTAGCTGAAGCATTATCGTCTGTTCCGGCATAATCATTAGATATTGTCAAGGCTTTCACCTGCTCATTATCTTTACAGTCACTTATGCTTTGTTCCGGGTTATACTGAGCATCACTGCTGTATGTTACGCCGTAAATATATGCAGAACCAATTTGTGCATCGACAGTAAGAAGTTTTACTCCTTCACGGCCGTCATAATTAGGAAGTTTGTCAAAATCATCTTTTGTTATAATTGTTTTTTGCACATACGGTCCGTCTTTATACGCCAATATCACCGCCAGCCTGTCCCAGTCAGCTCCTTCTTCCACGCCCGTCCCCGGATCACCTATACGCGTCAGCCCTGACGTAGCAGGAACTGTCACAAGAAGTTTGACCGTTTCCATATCAGTCTCCGGCGAAATAGAGTCTTCGCTTTGGCATGCCGTTATGGCTAAAGCTGCGGCACATAAAAGAACATGTATTTTAGAGATATACCTCATGTCTGAACGTGTATTTTCTTTATTTTACTTACATAAATTATTCCGGAAGGTTCTGCTGTAACATCATCAAATTTCAATATCAAAATCGCCTCCGGGCTTCCAATCCAACTCAACCGACACACCGACTTCGGGATTTTCAGTCACAACACCGCCTTCATCATTCAGCTTCACTTTTATCACCTGCATCTCGCCTGCCTTAAGCGGATTTTTCATATACAGTGTGTTCTTGACATATTTTCCGTCGGGCATCTGTGTTATCAGATCCATTTCCCATATACTTCCCTCAGCCACTGTGGGGTCGTCTGTTGCACGTGATTTTGCAGTATTTGCCGACGGGAAACATACAGAATGGAACGCAAGCAGTCCGCCGCCTTCCGTGCGGTGTGTCCTGATTACGGCCTCATTGTCGTATACAAAAGTGCTGTCTGAACAATGCAGACCTGACGACGTGCGGCGTGTATATGCCACAAGTGCCTTTGCCGGTGAATTGTTTGGATTTACAACCAGCACAGGTACTGAGTTGACCATATATAAGGGCACATAGAAATGTCCCGAAACATTGTCCATAAGCATACGGCCATATCCCATATAGATAGCAGCACTGTGTGAGTCAAGCGTATCGGCCTGTGCCTGGCGCAGACTGATGCCTGTGTAGGTTGATGCGCCGCTGATAGTTACCTCACTGACAGAATGAGTTGCTGCAAGGGCTATATTGTGGTAGTCGCCACGGTTCATATAGATGGTCATTGACAGGCTGTTGGCATCAGGCTCAACGGTCTGATGCTGAGCCAAGTTGCCGTCTTCTAATGTAAAGAACGACAGATCCATCACAGCGGCACGCTCGCTCATAATGTCAGTCATATCAGAACGCAACGCCGCAGCCAGTTGCCGTTCTGCCGGTGTGGTAAGCTGCTGGTCGAGCGTCTGACGAAGTGATGCGGATAATTCCAAACGATAATCAACGGAATAGTTTACACCGCAACGCGACAAATCTTCATCTATACACGAAACAAAGGACAACGGAAACGCTGACAACAGCAATGCCGACAATCCTGCACAAAACTTTGAACAATAATTCTTATTTTTACGCTTCGTCATCATTCTTAACACCATTATTATTTCTTCTTTTTCTAAATCACCGCACTCACGGAATATTAACGGTTATCCGCAAGCGTTTTCCGGTTGTAGGCGGAAGCCCTACGAAAGGCTGCCGCCTGGTTAGCATTTTATACAAAAAATCCTTTCAGGACAAAAAGATCATTTGTATTATTTAATCTCTACGTCAAACGTATGGCCTTTTTCCCAATTCAAATCAACAGACATACCGAGCTGTAATGACGGTGTGCGAAGATCAGGCAGGCCATTATAAGCTGACTTCAGATTTGTAATATTAAATTTGGCAATAGTATTATAGTCTTGTTTAAAGATTTTTTCGCCAGTTTCTGTAGCTGCGCTTGACTCCAATTGTCCAACTAAATAAAATTTACCGCCAGCAGGAATTATCATACCGTCTTTGCCATAAAAATCTTTATCACCGTTCACAAGTTCTATAGCCACATTGACATCCTTATTTGACTCTGTTTCAAAAGCCAAAGTATAGTTGGTTATTGCACCTGTAAAATCAGAAGAATATTTTGCACACATTCCTTCTGTCATAGACTTATCATATATTGTTTTGCTGCCAGTTGCTGTCGGTATATAATTCCAGCCAACTTCGCCCTGTCCGCCAATCAATATACCAGTAATCTTAAATCCTTCACCGGGAATTTCAACAACAGAACTATTATGACCATCATCCTTTGAGTCAGGAACACGCTGTGCGCCAAACTTAACCTGAGTTGAAAGACGGCCAACTCCATAATTAATGGGCTGTTCAATTGCTATCGAACGAGTTGTCGGAGCCACAGAGCTGCCAGTCATTGATCCAACAATCGCTGTCCAATCAGAAGCGGCGTCCATATCAACTTCTGTATCAGCAGTCTTCACATTGCTATTCACGTAATAACATAAAGCTGCAGGATAAACATAGCTGTCTAATGATGCAACATTAATTCCTGTATTTCCTGAAGCTGCAACAACATCAAATTTATCCGAGTTCCATACAACCTGGGCTGCACCATCAGGCAGATTTATATTTTCAGGATAACCGGCCAATGAAGAGCCTTCTCCATAGCTCAGTTTTCCATCAGACTCTACGACACCATTACCGGCCTTAATAGCAGCCTTAATAGCTGTAGCCTCAGCACCGTCTTCTTTTGCCAAAGCATTATAAAGATACTGCATCAGGCACAATACACTGTTAGAAGAACCTACAGTCGTTTTCAGAAACTCATCACGCAAATCTTTCAACGTACCTTCTCCGGCAGCATCCCAACCTTCAGCATTTGCTACAGATGTCATCCATGCAGCCAATGCCGTAGCCTTTGCGTCTGTCTCGTTGGTTGTTATATTTACAGGAGAAAATTTAATATTTGACAAAACAGAATAATCGCTCGGCATTGTTACTGCACCTTTATCAAAATTAGTTCCTGCCTCTTTATTTGCCTGACCATAAAGGATTACAGCACCTGTACCTACAGGAATGGCAACATCATTATAAACCTTAGCATTAGAAGTTGCAGACAGATTGTCACTGATATTACCCAACGTAATAACAGAACCAAGATTCGACTCTGTTCCTAATGCAGGCATTGAGGCAAAAGGTATCAGCTTTATATCTTTCATACCGAGGAAGTTTCCATCCTGCTGGGTGTACTCTCCTGTCATCCTCGTCTTAGCTGCTGCAGGAATATTAATTGCAAACTGTGTTTTTACGCTCTCTCCATCATAGGTTGGATTTGTGTTAGACAACTCATCCTCAGAAGAGCATGCAGTGAAACTCACTGCGCCAATAAGCAGCGCTGCTGCTCCATAGGCAAAATTTCTGTTATAAAACTTTTTCATAAAGAATAATTAATTTAATTAAGTTATAATATTTTGTTGTTTATTTCTCTTTCAACTGTTCCGCCTTCATTATAGCTTCATACTGCTCAAGGTTTCGCTTAGCCTGTACGTTTCCGTCGGCTGCGGCACGCTTCATATACTCCAGACCTTTCTGCCTGTTGCCTGTCATGTAGTAAGCCACTCCAAGCGGACTGAAGGCTCTCTTGTCGTCCTTAACTGTAAGCAGTTTTCTGAGAGCTTCGTCATATTTCTCCTCCTGCATCAGTTCTGTAGCCTCGTTTATGGTCTTTGCAGCCGTGTCGGGCACATAGTCATAATATATCCGCAGATAGCCCGAATTGCGCTGGTCGCTCAACACGTTGTCGCGCAGATACGCATACGGACGTCCACCGTCTAGCTGTCTTATCATCTGTTCGCGCTTATCCGGATTTTTCTCCGTATCTATTATGTGCAGAAGCTCGTCGCGTCCATCAAAGCTGCCGTCGGCTATCTGGTCGCGCAGCTCGGTCCAAGCCTCGCCGCCATTGGCGCAGTCAAACAGCTTGTCTGATATTTTCACCCTTTTCTGTATATACGCCTTCAGGGCATCGGCACGCCGCCCTGCCAGACTGACATTGTTTTTCTGTGAACCTTCAACAGAAGCCAGACCAACAATCTGTATGATCTTAACCGACGATGTAGAGTCGGCCATTATGCTGCGCGTAATGTCAACAATACGGTCGAGCGTCTGTGCGTTGTCGCGGAAGTCACGTTTCAGTTCCGAACTGTTCAGCGGATAATGAACATACAGAGCCCCTTTCTCCTTGCGCAGTATGCGCGTATTGTCGTAGGGCTTATACTGCGATACGTGCATCAGCACCGGATTATCCTTCTGCAGCTCACCAGCCTTGCCTGCATTGTCCTCAACAACGGCAAGTGCGGGCACAAACTGCGGCACATACACCATATCGCCCATACGCCTTCCGGCCATATCCTCAACATTGCAGCATCCTTCTTTCTCGCGTGCCACGTCGAGATATACTTTATCCTCCCATATCCAGGGACTGTCGGCACGCCTGAGCATGACGTCATACCTAACTTCTGAACCTAAAGCCACTTCATCTGCCGTGGCCTGCTGAGCATTATCATAAAATCGTGCACGCTCCGTATAGCGCATGTTGCGCTTGCCTCTGAACACAGTCGGCTTCAGCAGCAGGGTGTCGCCCTTAGCAGTTACAAGACGGGGCGTGGCTATAACGGCATAATTGCTGCCTACCGAATCGCCTTCAGTCAACACGAACGACAGCCTGAGAGCCGTAGAGTCTATCCACTGAGCATCAACGCCGTTGCCGCGCAATGCGGACGCATTACAGACAGATGAGCCCAATGCCAGTAAAAGAATTGAACTTAAAGATCTCATCATTGTTGTATCTTGAGATTGTATTAAATTAGTCGAGTATGCAAAATAAAATCACACCGACAGAAATCATCAATGCGACTTACTTAATGTAATATATAACAGAGATTGCAAGTTTAGTAGGCATGAAAACACCCTTTGTGTCTTCACCAATTTTGCTTCCGCACACAGCACATGCATATTTGTCATAACGGGTTATGCCATATCCAAGGCCGACAACGCCCTCTATGCTCCATCGCTTTCCGGGCAACATCCAGCTGTAACCATAGACAAGGCCTACGGCACCAAGGTCACCCTGGAACCTGTACTTCTCAAGGTCTGAAAAAATGCCGAAAGGCATCTTCACTCCACCGGCATTATAATGAGAATAAAGCAGGTTGGCACCTACAAAATGCCCCGAAAAAGGAGAACAGAGCCAATAGCGTGCCTCAGGCTGAATGGCAAAATGCTTCAACTTTTTGTTATCAGAAAATGTGAACGGATTGTAACCCGCCGAAACATCAAGAGTCCACTTTGACGACAGACGTGTTTCAACAGATGCATTAAACGTTGCTGTTGTCCAATACAAAACATTTGTCTTAACTGCCAAATTTTGAGCAGTTATAGTCATTGTATCGGTCAAAAACAGCATGCCCAACACTAAAGCTAATTTTAAAAATCTTGACATTCTTATTAATAATCTAGTAAGTGCTGCAAAGTTAAACCTTTTTAAATTGAATAATCTGTTTCATTTATATATATTAAATCTTATTAACTAGCGCCCGATAGTTTTAACAATATTAAAAAAAATCCGACAGCAATCTAATCTGTAAACATAAAATTTACACATGATGTCGCAGAACGTCAGGAATTATTTTAAACACTAACCGGGCTATAGGCTGCATCCCGTTTAATCAAAATAATGGCAACAACCGATAACAGACACCAACGTTTACATAAGTCAACTAAAATCAGACAAAGCCCTGCTTGAAGTCAACCGAAATCAGTAAATGGCAAGAAGTAAAACAGCAAAAAAGTTTTTTTAAAAACTCATCACTCGTCACAACAGGCTTTAACTCGCTGCAAGCCAACCATTTACCTTGTGACGAGTTGCATTTTCAACTCATCACAGAGCAGCATATAACATATTTTTAGCTGAAATTCCATATTCACAGAGCCACGTTACGGCTAAAAAACGGCACAGGACAGAGCGTTGTGACGAGTTGAGAAAGAAACTCGTCACACATCAACTCTCTATCAGCCAACAGGTTACAAGCGCATGTGACGAGTGATGAGTTTCTTTAAAAAAATATTTTTCAGTAATATCCATTAAGCAAAAGCATACCTTTCATGCTGCAATATGCCACATATTACACTCTGATATGTGGTCTTTCACAATATGACTTGCGGCCTTTTACATTTCAGACAACACTCTCCTGCCCCATAGCTCATCGCCTGGTGAACAGCGTTACGGCAAGTGAGGCCAGCGTGAGGCATACGCCTACGGCCACCACACCCGTCCAAGAGGCGGCATGCCAGCCCGTGCCGGCAAGGAATGTGCCGAGAGAACCTCCGGCAAAGTATGTTGTCATGAATATGGTGTTCACTCTGTTTGATGCTCCGGGGCATACCTCGAACATGCTTGCCTGATTGCTGAGCTGTATGCACTGCATGCCTATGTCGATGATTATCACGCCTGCTATCAGACCAACATAGGTGTCGCCAAGAAACAGGACTGATGCCCATGCAAGCAGCATAAGCGCACAGCCAATGAAGTTGAAGCGGCGCACGCCTACGGTCCTTACGTGCTTGCCGACCGAAGAGGCTGTCAGAGCCCCGGCAATGCCGCACAAGCCGAGAAAGCCCACCACGTCGCTGTCGGCATAGAACGGTGCCTGTGCCATCTTGAACGACAGACAGGCCCAAAGCGAAAGAAACGAACCGAAAGCCAGTCCGGCTCTTACGGAATATACGCGCAGGGCAGGATAATCGCGCAGCAGCGAGAAGAGCGACGCCATGAGCTTGGCATAAGAGCCCTTGAACGTAGGCCGTATGTCGGGCAACACCTTCATTACGACAAAGGCGCATACGAGCATCAGCCCCGACGCAATGAAATACATGGCGCGCCAGCCGAGCACATCGCCCACCACGCCGCTGACCACACGCGAGGCAAGAATGCCTGTGAGCAGTCCGGAGATGACAATGCCCACGTTGCGCCCCTTATGCTCCGGACGTGAGAACTGCGAAGCTATCGGAACAAATATCTGCGGTATCATTGAGCCTACACCGGTAAGAAACGATGCTGCCCATATAACATAAATGCTGGTTGAGCAGGCTATGGCAAGAAGCGAGAACACGAGCACGCTGAAGTTTACTAGCACTATGTTCTTGCGGCGGCAGAGATCGCCAAGGGGGACAATGAAAAGCAGTCCGACGGCATAGCCCACCTGAGTGATCATGGCTATGAGGTTGGAACTGAACTCGCTCACGCCCAGGTCGCGGCCTATCACGTTGAGCAGCGGCTGATTGTAATATATATTGGCAACTGACACACCTGCAACAATGGCAAGTGTCCACAAAATTCGGGCAGGAAGACCGCCGTTCTCTTTAAGCTCTACTGTCATCTTCGTTACAAAAAGTTATGTGCATGTAAAACATTCTTACAGGCATATCATTGATATAATATGGAAAGGGGGCAGACATGACCGAAAAGATGTCTGCAAAAGACAAGGCACAAACACATGTCCATGCCATGACAGCAATGTCGAGACACTGCCGCGTAAACGCACACATGACTTTAGCACATTTACGTATGCGCCAAAAATCAACTGCCGCCAAGACAACTGCCGAGGCTATCTACTTGCGCATGTCTACGCCGCTGCGGCGGGTGCGCTTATAGCTGCGGTAGTCGTCAACAGGAATCTCTACGTCGGGCTCTGCCATGTCGCCTGCCGACGGAAGACGGAACTTCATGTACTTGATGTTGAGTCCGCGCTCAATCCACTGACTTTCATAATACGTCTGAATTGAAAGTATGCGCATGGTGTCGGCATCAAGCCCCTCGGCATGATAAAGGTCTGTGGTTGAGAACAACACCGGAAAGGCGTTGCGCTCTGTCATGTATGTGGTGTAGGTGAAAAGGAAATTGCTGTCGGTCTTGACATGCACGATGCCTCCGTCGACAAGGAAACGGCGATAACGCTCCATGAAGTATGTACTGGTGAGACGCTTGCGCACATTCTTCATCTGGGGATCGCTGAACGTGAGCCAAATCTCCTGCACCTCGTCAGGACCGAAGAAGCGGTCGATGATCTCGATGTTGGTGCGAAGGAATGCCACATTCTTAAGTCCGTCGTTAAGAGCCTGCGTTGCACCTGTCCACATGCGTGCGCCCTTGATGTCGACACCGATGAAGTTGACATCCGGATATAGCCTTGCCAGCTCAACGGTGTATTCGCCCTTGCCGCATCCCAGCTCAAGCACAATGGGGTTGTCATTGTGGAAATACATGTCGCGCCAGTGGCCTTTCATTTCAAAAGGCACATTCTCAACGACCGAATAAGGGTATTGAAACACGTTCTCGTATCTCGCCATGTCGGCGAACTTAGCCAATTTTCCTTTGCTCATCTTAAAATAAATCATAATTCATAATTCATAAATCATAATTATTTGTCAAAAGACAGGCTATCGGTAATCAAAGAAATAGCCAATTATGAATTATGAACTATGAATTATGGAACAGTAATTTATAAATTATGAATTGTAAATTATCAATTATTCAATTACAACCTTTGTCCAGTTATGGATGTCGGGTTCTGTGCCATACTGTATGCCGCGCAGCTTGTTGTAGAGCTTAGTGCTGATAGGTCCGGGCTTGCCGTCCTTGCTGATAACATAGCTCTTCTTGTTCTCGAGGTCGTCAATCTTAGAGATAGGACTGATAACGGCAGCAGTACCGCATGCACCTGCCTCCTCGAATGTAGCCAGCTCGTCTTCAGGAATCTGACGGCGCTCAACCTTCATGCCCATGTCTTCAGCCAGCTGCATGAGGCTCTTGTTGGTGATACTCGGCAGAATGCTGGTAGACTTAGGAGTAACGTAAGTGTTGTCCTTGATACCGAAGAAGTTGGCAGCACCGCACTCGTCCATATATTTCTTCTCCTTTGCATCGAGATAGAACTCGCATGCATATCCGAGGTCGTGAGCCATCTTGTTGGCACGCAGAGAAGCAGCATAGTTACCGCCCACCTTATATATACCTGTACCGAGAGGAGCAGAACGGTCGAACTCGCGGATGATGACATAAGGATTAGTTGAGAATCCGCCCTTGAAGTAAGGACCTACCGGAGTAACGAATATCATGAAGAGATACTCGCTGGCAGGATGAACACCAACCTGTGCTGACATGCCGACGAGCAGCGGACGGATGTAAAGAGTTGCACCGCTCTCGTATGTAGGTATGTAATCCTGGTTCAGGCGCACTACCTTGGTAACCATTTCCTCAAACAGTTCTGTAGGAACCTCCGGCATCAGTATACCGCGGCATGTGCTCTGCAGACGTGCTGCATTCTCATCCATACGGAAAACGCGAACCTTGCCGTCAGGGCAGCGGTAAGCCTTTAGACCTTCGAATGCCTCCTGGCCGTAGTGAAGACACGTAGCAGCCATGTGCATCTTTATATATTCGTCAGAGCAAACTTCAACTTCGCCCCACTTGCCGTCGCGATAATAGCAACGTACGTTATAGTCTGTCGGAATGTAACCGAAAGGCAATTTTGACCAATCCAGATTTTTCATATTCATATTATTTTTAAAGTATACAACAAATTTTACTCAATCAACAAAGCCACTGGGGTTAACTATATGTAATGTCAGCCCCGGACTTACCAACGGCAAAAATAATAATAATATTACTAATCAGCAATTTTTATGACATAATTTATTAAAAATGTCAGTTTTATGCTGTTTCGCAGCCTGCCTGCGGGCATGTTCAGCCGTTGTTGTCGTCCTGAAGTATTTTCTTTATGTCGCTGTCAGCCCGGCTGAGCTTGTCCTTGCACAGCTTTATAAGCTTCTGGGCAGTCTTCAGCTGCTGGCTCAGGCTGTCTACGTCAAGCTCGTTGCTCTCCATCTTGGCGACAATCTCTTCAAGCTGTCTTACGGCCTCTTCATATTTCATTTCTTTAGGCATAGTCTTTCGTATAATGATATGTTTATTTTTTTCTTTCAATGTTACGGATGTTTTCCGCCGGCAGCCACACCTTTGTCTTTTGACGGCTTATCAGCTGCCTGCACCACAGACAAGGCTGAGCCATGGGCAAAGCGTGTCTCGATGACATCGCCCTCGGCAAGCGCCGAGGCGTCGGTAACGGCGCGGCCGTTGTGAAGCGTAACTGAATAGCCCCGGCGCAGAAGAAGCGAGGGATCAGAGGCGGCCACACGCTGGGCAAGAAGCTGCACACGATGGCTCTCCACAAGAAGGCGGCGCGAGGCAAGCGGTGCGAGCGACGCACCGACAGACTCGATATGCGAGCGGCGAACAGCCAGACCCGACGATGCTGCAGCGCAAAGGCGGCCGTAGAGCGAGGCGAGTGAGGCCTGACGCCTGGTGATGACAAGCGACGACAAGGAAGGTATGCCGGCAGCAAGACGCCCAAGGCGCATCGACTCATAGTCGAGACGGCGGCGCACAGCCGTAGTGATGCGGTCGCCGGCAGACATGATGCGGTCGGAAACACGCTTAAGGTTTTCAATAAGGAATGCAGCGGCTGCCGTAGGCGTCTTTACCTTTGTGTTGGCCACCATGTCGAGCACCGACTCGTCGCGCTCATGACCAATGCCGGTGATGACCGGAAGCGGAAAGTTTGCCACATTCTCGGCAAGGGCAAGAGTGTCGAATCCCGACAGGTCGCTCGTGGCTCCTCCGCCACGGATGATGACAACACAGTCGAACAAGTCGGCACACTCGTTGATGCGGTTGAGGGCAGCAATGACGCTCTGCTCAACCTGTTCGCCCTGCATGACAGCCTGAAACAGCTCGACGATAAAGTCGAAGCCATAGGCATTGTTGCTCAGCTGACTGCAGAAGTCGCCATATCCTGCCGCCGTGGCACTGGATATAACGGCAATGCGCTGGGCGAAGAGCGGTATGGACAGTTCGCGGTTAAGGTCGAACACTCCTTCTTCTTTCAGCGTGCGCACTATCTCCATGCGCTTGCGTGCCATGTCGCCAAGCGTGAAAGTGGGGTCGATGTCGGTTACGATCCACGAAAAGCCGTAGTTCTCATGAAACTGCGCATGAACCTGCAAAAGCACCTTCATGCCGGCATGTATGCGTTCGCCCGTTACGCGCTCGAAATGCGGACGGGCAAGCATCCACGTGCTGCGCCAGCACTTAGCCGAGGCACGGGCAACGGGAGTGCTGCCGAACTCGTCTTTCTGCACCAGCTCCATATAGCAGTGACCGGCTGACTCGCGCACGTCTGCCAGCTCAGCCTCAACCCAATAGTCGCCGGGCATGCTTAGCTCGAGCGCATCTCTTACGAGCCGGTTGAGTTCAAGAAGCGATACGGTATGTGTCATTTTGAGCGGTTTTGCTGCCGGCCCATGACGTAGGCACGCCAGAAGTCGGGCACGCCATAGCCGTAAATGTTGTCAGGAGTAGAATAATTGTCGGAACAACGCCTCACGAGGTCGATAATCTCCAATGCCGTCTTGTCGCGCAGCGCCTGCCAAAGACAGGCCACCATGCCCGACACCACAGGCGTTGAAAACGAAGTGCCCATATCCTTGATGATGGTGCCTCGCCCCGTGATAACCGACGCCGGACTGCCAAGGGCCATTATATCGGGCTTTACACGGTTGTCGGCTGTAGGGCCTACGCTGCTGAAAGCGGCATTGCGCATGTTGGGACTCACGGCGCCTACGGTCAGTATGTCGTGTGCGTCGGCAGGCACATTGATTTTCTTCCATGAAGACATGCCGTCGTTTCCGGCGCTGTTTACAAGCACTATTCCCTTTGACGCCAGCATCGAAGCTGTGGCGGATATCAGTGCCGTATGGCCGTCGAGCTGAGCATATTTATAATTGAACGAACTGTCGTCGAAATCATGAAAGCCCAAGGAGCTGCTGATAATGTCAACGCCCACGCTGTCGGCAAACTCGGCAGCTGCAGCCCAGTAGTCTTCCTCGGCAAGGCTCTCGCCCGTCTCGTCCTCACATCTCAGAAGCCAGTAAGCCGCATCGGGCGACGTGCCCACAAAGGTGTAAGGCACCTTTACGGCCATTACCGACAGCACTTTTGTGCCATGCTCCATCTCCTTGAAAACGCTCTTGGACTTCGGCACGACGAAATCTTCCCACCCGAGGATGTTTACATTCTGCAGACAAGGTATCAGATCGGTGTTCATGAATCCTCCGTCAAGAACGGCAATGGTGATGTCCTTGCCCGTAAATCCGTGATTATGCATGCGCACACCGCCAATCATTTCAACCTGCTCGCGCGTAACGCCATAGTAGTTTTGCGCCACAGTGTCCCAGCGGTTAAACTCGGTGTGGTATTTCATTCTCGATGAAACCGCGCTGACAGAATCAGGCGACGTCCATACTTTCCTTACGCTTTTGACAAAAGGCAGCGACAACAGCTGTCTGACACGCTCGGGCTGCTTGCAGCGAACGAGCAGAGTGTTGTTCCACTTGCTGCGGCTCACCACCTCAACTCCGTCGGTACTTACAGCTGATATGTATGCAGGATTTATGGGCAGGTCGGTTGAGTCAACCTGCAGTCCCTGGCGTCTGCGGCGGTCGAGCGACTTCACCGATAGGTAATCTTCAGGACGAGCAAGGCTGTAAGGCGTGCCTGTCTTGTCCTTAAGCTCAACGCGGTACATGTATGTCTTGCCTCCGGGATATTTTTTTTTGCGTGCCCCGTCTGTGCCATAAGCCGACGAAGGCATGACAAGGGATAAAAGCATCAAAAGTGTTATAAGTTTTTTCATCTGCCTACATAAATTTAAGCAGATGCAAAGTTAGCTTTTTTAAGCGTAAACGCAAAGACTATGCAGGGTTTATTTTCGCGTTTTCCCT
>ENA-ORTJ01000503-ORTJ01000503.1-human-gut-metagenome-genome-assembly--contig:-NODE-503-length-33727-cov-4.489398_pt1 | contig 33727 bp, 31 predicted proteins | sample MGYA00242069_ERZ509187 | MGnify/ENA primary metagenome ERZ509187 (study PRJEB26280, sample SAMEA2338779) | human gut metagenome | biome: human gut; feature: human-associated habitat; material: faeces... | reverse complement strand
AACTGCGCCACAGCCTTGGCAGGCCATCGCGCAGCGATTTTGTTCAATCGGAATTGATAGAGGAGAGGTTGTTTTGGAAATAAGTAAAGAGTTATTAATTAAAGATTTAAAAGAATTTAACTCAATTGATAAGTTGTTTCTTTTTTTCACATCAGCACAAGGCGATGCGGAATATTGTGAAGAAGCAAAACAATGCTATAAAGAATTAAAATGGAATCAAAGTCCATTCTATGATGTAATTAACTCGTTTTGGATAACTTTTTCATATGCGATGCATTTAAAATATCCAGAGGAATATCCAATAGCAGAAGCAGGAAATGTTAAGATATATAAGAATCATTATAAAAAATATGATTCATTTCCAGAAAAATATTTTAAAGAAAACTCTGATGCAAGAAATCAAGTAACTGCCTTATGCAAAGAATATACGGATATGAAAGAACTGGCGGAGCTTTGTCACACTGTTGCAAATTTTATGCCTTGTCCTCAAGGTTTTAATTCGGCAAAGGGACTATTAAGTGATGTAAGAGATTATTTTCCTTTAATGATTGATAAAATACAAGAATGTGTTGATGAAGGATTAAATTTGAAATATTCTAATACTTCAGAAGAAGTAGACAATGAAACTATAAAAAAATGGCATAGTTTTTTTATTGAAAAACAAGAAAAATATTGTTTGAGTATGTATTATCAAGTTAATGAAAACAGAATTAATGGAATTACGTTTTTTAAAGGACAATCTTTGTCTTATCCATGTCCGCTAGAAAAAGAAGAGGTAGAAGAATGCTTGAAAAACATGTTGGATAAAATAAACGAAAGAGCAGATCTAATACTTAAGAAGTATAATGAAGAACATAAATCCAATAGTTAAATTCCAGTTGAACAAAATCGCTGCGCGATGGCCTGCCAAGGCTGTGGCGCAGCTTTCTTTTTCTCAATAATAAAATAGGCAATGGCAATTCTTACCAGTATTTGATATTGTAAAGTTACCACACAAACGGAGAACTGAATGCTAAATATCCAAATGGCATTGAAGCACAAAAAGAAAAATTAGAAGCAGAGGGATACACTATTATTCAAAAAAGGCGAAAAAATATACGGTACTATGTAAAGGACTATGAAACTTTTCTCTTTGATTTGAAATAGGTAAGTTTTTCCTTTCATGTTCATAGAACCTGTATAGAATTACAGGAATACCCCCATATTGTATCACTTCCTGCTTTCAGACAGAATATAAGCCCGGTCAGTTTCCCCGACCGGGCTTCTTGCTTATCCCTTACTTTGAAACAGACGATCTGCTTCGTTCATTCGTTTCTTCAAGGCCTGGTACGAATTTTTCCGGCGTGCAGGGTAAAGATTTCCCGTATACTTTGCCCCTGCCCCGCTGGAATCCACAGCACGCTCATAGCCGGCGCAAAACTCCTGTGCCGCCAGTTGTGGATCTGTTGCTGTCTTTAAAAAAGCTACCAGTTCCGGGTAATCGGCAAGCTCATATATCATGAAGCTGACCTGTCCCTGGAAAGAATCCGGGGCATAACCGTTTTGGATACAGTAATTCTTCATGTTCCGTAAACGGTCATCTCCCCACTGGCAGATGCCATAATATCTTCCCGTTACATTGGTCGGATCATAGGTACTCTCCACATAGATATTTACCAGCACACCGCAGGCTCCTGCCTTACTGAACCCACATGTTTTGGTCAGGTATTCATACAATGCATTTTCATCCCCGACACTCCCTGCCAGAGTTGCTACATACGGACGTCCGTACCCAACGATGTGGTTATTGGTCTGGAACTTATCAATGCACACCCGTCCCCGACTATACGATGCCTGGATAATCTCTGCCTGACCATCCCCATCAATGTCACCTGCATACAGCGCCACATGGTCAATGTTTTTATATCTCCCGTTCTCAGACGTGGCATACTGGTAAAAGATCAGGTCTCCCGGACGCAGATCCCCAGGTCCGGACAGTGCCGTACCGCTCGCATCACAATATTGCCCCAGGTCTGCCGCTGTCATGCCATAAAGGGTAGCATATCCCGCCTCCTGATAGCTTTTTGTCACCAGAGAGGAACAGTCGGAAAAACCGGTCAAAAGCCGACGCTCCTGATTGTAGAGATCTGTACTATGATTTGCCAGCGCACACTGCACTGCTGTTGCCCCAAGGGTGTAATCCCCAAGGATTGCGCCCCCGCCGCCTACGGAAAATGACGTGCTGCTGGCGGTGGCATCCCGCCAGGAAATGATCTTATTAATGCTCTGTAAATCCTCTTTTGTCATCTGCTTGTGGATCTTTGCCGGACTCCACTGGAGCAGGAAGTCCTTGGCGATACTAAAAAAGCCAAACACACCCCGATCCTCCGGTGCCGGATCACCCACAAGGAATCTCAACAGCCGGATTGCAAGGTTTAAGCTGTTTTCATCTGTAACAAAAGCATACTCCCTGGACTGTGTCTGTACCATGGATGCCACCGGTTCCTGCAGGGATATGGTATACTGGCAGGTAATGTAACGGGTGACTTTCTCTGTTGTTACGCTCTCACTTTCAAGCTGCCACCATTCCCCATCAGAAAGTATACCATCCCCATTTTCCAAGTGTTTTTGAAATAAGGCTTCCCACTGCTCTTTTGTTTTTCCACCGATCCCCGCAAGCTGGTCCATTTCGTCCAGATAATAGCGTTTCCCTGTATCCAGGTACTGAAACGTTTTCCCTTCCGGGCCGCAATAACGGTAATAGGCGCGTGTGATCACTTCCTGTGTTGTCTCTTCCCGTACAAGATCTTCCCCTCTCACCCAACTCCCCCATGGGATGCTCTCAATCAGAACGGGTAAGTCTGCTTCCAACACGCTCCCGTCCCCATTTTCCATTTTCGTAATGTCCTCTGTCGTACAGGAATTTTGGATCAGTGGCAGAAAATACTTCTGATAGGTCCCATTGCTCCAGAAGGTATCATAATCAGACACCAGCGTATAGCCTTCGTATACGACTTTTGTCCCGTCTGCATCCACCATCGGCTTCCGTCCTTCCCCGGTTACTTGCGTATGTGCTTCATACACCCCATTATAATCTGCATCTACCGCATCATAGAGGGATTTTAATGTGCCTGCCGAGGGCAGCATATGGGAAGTATCATACGTTCCATACCGGCTCCCGTCAAAATCTGCCAGCAGGGCAGAAATGGAAGCTACATGCCCGGCATCTGAAAAATAGGTATCCATGACAGCCGTCAGGTTTTCCGTTTCAATCTGAAACATCTCACTGGTATAATCAGCAGAATTTGAAAATCCTAATTGTGAAAAGATCACCCCAAACAGGCTCCCAACCACAAATAGAAAGCCGATCAGCACTGCAAGAATCGTTACCAACACTTTTACGATAAACAGTTTCGGATTTGTCGCTGCACTCACTGCCTGTCCTGCAAACCAGGCAGCCCGCTGTGCTCCTTTGTTCTGTTCCATAAAACTCCTTTCTTGCACAGACAGCCCCATTCCATACCAGAATGAGGCTTGTCCGTTTATCAGGTTCCATCCCCCACACTGCCATCATTGTTCAAGTGGGTTTTTGTATCATATTTATTCTGAAAAGTTCCATTTTTAAATGTAGTCGCATTCGCATACGCATTGACCGCGCGGTTTGAACTTCCTTCATGGATCTTCAAATACGTGGTATCATCCAGCCGCACACAGGATTCCGGATTCTGCTGTGCGTAAGTTTGCGTCACCCTGGTTCCGCTAAAAGAATGTACCGCGCCCTTTTGATCCGCATAGATGCCATGCATTTCCCCGTTTCCGACGGTATGCACCTGGAAGCCCTGGTTTTTCGGCATTGCCGCCACGCCAAAGGAGCGTAACCCTGCCTCATCTGCCAATGCCTGGTTTGCTCCACCGCCTTTAAGCTGTGCCGCCGGGAGTGGTTTTGGAGCTCCTGCATAGATATCTGCCCGGTCAGCTCCGACTGCAGTTGCGGCGTCTTGTATCGAAGCGTATGCCTGACCGCCAACCGTTGCTTCCCATCCACTTTCTGTTTTGGAAAATTCTACCGGATGAATGGCTCCGTCTGCTCCATGGAGTGCTCCATAAGCCTTTGCATTTTCTCCTGCCGGACCGGATACGGCATGTTCTGACAATCCTGCTTCAAACGCTGCCTGATCTGCCAGGTTTACATCGGATGCCGCGATCTTTGCCATGTCAAACCCTTTCATGTCGGACCTTCCATCGTACACTGCCATGCTGTCTGCACCCAGAGCAGCCGCTGCCTGCTGTGGAGTTTCATAGGATGTGCCGCCTACCAGCGTATTCCATCCACCGGCATCGTTCTTCTGGAATTTCGCGGCAAACTGGGTATCCTCCCTCTGGAATGCCCCGTAAGCCCGCTCTTTTCCGGGCTTTCCTGCCGCATGTTGCTCCAGTGCGTCACCGGTCTGCTGCAGATCATACGGATTGATCCCCTGCACACCAGTCAGTCCATGCACCGCATCCGCACCTGACAACCGGTTTCCGGTGGAGAGTTCCCGCCAGCCATCTCCATTTGCTTCTTTCGTTATATTTCTTGCGCTGATGCTTCCATCCGGGGCAGTACGCATAACTGCCATGGAACTGTTCTCTTTTGTTGGCACTTCCCCCTGTTGTGTCTGATACTGCTTTCCACCAAGTGACTCAGAAAATGCCTGGGTATTTGCCTTTACATCGTTGGAAATTTCGCTCTCATTTAACAGTTCTGCTGCAGGAGTAGCCGTTTTCCCTTCCGCTAAGGTTTCGCCGCCTAGTGCAGAAGTTCCTTTTGTTTCTCCACCGGTAGGTGTCCCTTTTGCCATCTTTAACGTCTGGAACGCTGTTTTTGCCGAGTTTACAACCATCTGCTGTCCCTTAGACGACAATCCGGCAGATATTCCGCCAATTCCGATCGGCAAGCGGATCGGTTGCATCCCGGTACTGAGCAGACCGATCTTCTCCAATAACTGATCGAGATACTGGAAAAAATCATAAATACCAAGGGTAATGCAAAACAATAAGATGTTGTCCGCAATCAGATCCGATTCCCATAGCAACGTCTGCATCATCGCCCAACAATAGATATACGTCATCATGCCGGAAAAGAGCATGGACAGCGTCGAGGAAATATACAGTTTCAGATAATTCTGTGCCATCTGGCGGGTACTGTTAGAACCAATCGTGCAGATACCAACTGGTGCCAGCACACGCAGTAACTGATAACGCACATAGCGTTTCACGTACTGTACCATCAGTTTGAGATACCGCCACCCAAGGGCTGCTGCCAGTACAATGCCGATCAGCATCTGCAATCCGCTCAGACCGATGCCTGAGGAAAAATTTAAGGAACTGGTTACCCCGTCATCGCCAAACTTCTGGTCTGATAAAAGTGCATCCAGGGAAAAATTAGTGGAAAACTCATGTGTCACACCATCCATCCAGCCCCATGCCTTTGCAATGAGGTCTGAAAACAGGCTTAATACCGGTTTTACATTAAATACAAGGAAAAATGCCACTACCGACCAGAGGATCAGGGGCAATGGTTCATCTACTGCCCCCTGTACCTTCTTTGCAAACATGGAACGGTACAACTGATATGCCATGATACCGATCACCCCCGCAACCGCCAGTGGTCCGATCACATCATCCACCAGAAGGTCTAACAGGTTCATTTCTTCCCCTTTGTTAAAAATGTCATGAAATTCCCCGGTTGAAAGTGTCAACGTCCCGGTAAACCACTTCGTGATCAAAACAAATGCGCCATAGACCAGATCCTTAATGACTTCCAACAGGGCATTTACAAGCCATGCCATACTATTCCTCCTTCCAAAAAATCTCCCATGCACAAAATGCACAGGAGATCTCTCTATCAGTGAATTGGTTCCTACATCTTAATATAAGGATGCGTTGTCCCCAATTCCAAGGTTTGTAGTAACAAAATAGATGATAGATGCCATCAGCATGATCGCGATCCAGCACACAGCAATCCTCTTTAACCAGGCGATAGATTCTTCCACCGTATTTCTGTTTTTCGAGAAAAACATTAAATACAGACAAATGCCGGCAACACAGCCCGCCGTTACAGATGAAATCCCTGCAATGGATTTGTACAGGGTATTCATCATCCCTTTGGCTTTTGTGAAGATATCGCTTCCTTCTGTCGCATGCATCTGTACTACCGCCATGCTCCCAAGCAGCATGACTCCTTCCAGGCGGATCGCAGCCGCCTTTATCCTTTTCTTCCATACGTTCTGATCCATATTTTGATGTTCAGGTATTCTTCGTGTAAGTGCGTACATTTTTGCTTTTGTCCTCCTATGATGTCAATTTGCCAGAACCTGTCCGGCTATATGTTTGATATACGTCACTTTTGAAAATACGGAAACTAGCAAGGGATTTCTGGATGCCTCTGGGGGCATTCACAAAACAGGCTAGTTCCCATCCCTACCGTCAGATACCTGTAAATCGTTGTGTTTCTCCTGCTAATACAAATGGGATATTCATTGACTACATAGCAAAATTTGTATATAGTCTTGTTATCAAACTAGGAGGTGTTTTTATGCCAACTATCAGATCAAGTGCTGATTTAATGAATCATTACAATGAAATTTCCACATTTTGTCATAATTATCATGAACCGGTTTTCATTACGAAAAATGGGAAGGTTGATCTTGCTGTCATGAGCATTGAAGCCTATGAAGAACTGACCAGCCGCTTTGAACTATATAGCCAGATCAAGGAAGGAATGGACGATATTGCCTCAGGCAACACCAGACCATTTTCTGAAGCTATGGCGGATATCAGGAGCCGCCGCAATCGATGAGCTATCAGGTTCATATCACTTCCGCCGCCGAACTCGATATTATACGGGCAGCGGATCACATCGAATTTACTCTCAAAAATCCAGATGCCGCAAATCCTCTGTTAGATACTGTGGCACTTACAAGCCTTCTCTATCTAATCGGCCATAACCGGTTGTGTGAATGTCGCGTTTATAAATACGAAAACAAAAAGAGACAGCCGAAGCCATCTCTCTCGTTGTACTGCATGATTCAATTTTTCATAGCCAAGGCTTTTTCAGAAATCTTCCCATACTATTTACTATTTTCTCTAGACCGTAAAGTATAAAATTCTCTGCCACACAAACTGCCTGCCTTACAAATTTACAATGTTTTTATTTTTTCAATTAGACATTTTGCATCCTTTGATAATGATCCACCCTCATATGTTTTTACCATACATCCAGGAAAATATCGATTATAAATATCTATTTTTTTCGACCAACGAGTATCATAATCTTCTTTTCCGAGCATTCCTACATGCTCCCAATAAATCTTCTGATTATTGGATACTTTAATCGTAAAATCTGGTTCTATCCATTTATTGTTATCATAAAACAGTTTTTCTTCATATTGATACTCTAATCCTGACTCATGAAGTAAATTACAGATAATTACTTCCGATTTACTTCTGACATGTTTTCCATCAATAGTTTCATAAATCTTATTCAGGTTATGTTTATCAGTTCCAAGATAAGATGCTATTTCCTGATGTAAATGCAAAGAACTGGAATTATTATCAAGCACATATACAAAGTAGTCCAGAAGGTCATGTTTATATTTTTTCTTTTCTTCTATGCAGCTAAGCATTTGTTCCATATCTGTTTCTTCGATGTCTACTTTATTTATCTTCAGAATCAGCCATCTCTCCAAAGCTTTTTTTGTTACCGCTGTTCCATTTACAATAGCTCTATATATGTCATGTGCCAAACGTTTCGGTTCAACACAGCACTTTTTCGCAGTAAGAATGAATCCTTTCTTCTTTGTGCAATTATAATATTTCTCAATCACTGAATCCTTTATCAGTTCCAAAGATTTTAAGTCAGCAAACCCTTTACACGCAATCTCCAACAAGCCCGCATCCAGATAATACGGCAGGCACTGCTGTATTTCTTCGTCATCAAAATAAGAAAGTGTTGCATATCCAGGTTTAATTGCAATTTTCTTATAAACAGACTCTAATTTTTCTTTTGTTGGAAAAGATCTATCTATAAAATATCGTTTTTTAACTTCAATATTTTTGTTGGAATACAAAAGATACGCATTTGCACCATGTCCATCCCTTGCTGCCCTTCCAACCTCCTGGTAATACTGTTCCACCGATTCTGGAATCATAAAATGAATGACCACTCTAATATTCGGGATATCAATCCCCATTCCAAAAGCATTTGTTGCAAATACTATGTTAATTTGATCAGTTTTAAATTTATCAATGATTTCAGTCCTTTCAGCTGCAGACATATCTCCATGAAAAGTAACCGCCTTATATCCTCTTTCGATGGCAGATGCACATAAATCCTCTACACCATTCTTACTATATTTCCGATACACATAAACCAATATTTTCTCATCCTGGTGTGTTTTTATGATTTCCCAGAATTTATCCACTTTTTCTTTTTCATCCGAAAATTTTTGTGTATGTAACTGGATTTCACTTCTCATCAGCAAATCCTGAATAATGATGTTAGACTTATTTATGTGAAAAGAGTTACAGATATCACCAAGTTCCTTTGGATTTAAGGTAGCTGTTAACGCAAGTATTTTACACCATTTATTTTCACCAAATAGCTGATTCATAAAATCCGGAATTCGTTTATAAAATGGTCTGAAACTCATACCCCACTGGCTTACACAGTGTACTTCATCAATGACTAATAGTTTTATATCCTCTTTTCGGCATGCTAAGCAATATTCTAAAAATCCATCGGTTGCAATTTTTTCCGGACTTAGGAAGATAAATTGAGGCGTAGTCTTTTTATTTGCCAGATCTGTCAGTAACTTCATCTGTTTTATAGCAGACACACCACCATGAATTGCCAATACCTCATATCCCTGTGCCTCAATTTTTGCAGCCTGTTCACTGATCAATGCAGTCAATGGAGAAACAACAATACTAATTCCCCCAAGTTCTAATGCACTCATCCAATATATCAGTGATTTTCCGCCACCAGTCGGCATAATACATAATGTATTTCCATGTTCAATTACATTAGATATCACTTTCTTCTGAAAGTCTTTTAATTTAAAATCAAAGTCTGGGAAATATTTTTTCAGATCATCATCTAATTTATGCAAAACCTCTTCCTCCATCTCTAATCTGAGCTTTTAAAAAGCTTGTTTCTTCATCATGCACATTCTCTACAAATGACAAAAAGGAATCCACTACCACATATCGATAATCTGTATCAATGTATGCGCCCAATTCTGTTGCTTTATCCCTTAATAATTTATAAATTTCAAATGCATAGAACGCAAATAATTTATATGGATAAAAATAATTCTGCTGTGTGAAACTTTTTTCCACATCAATCATCAAAAATTCAGAATCTGTTTTACAACCAAATGTTTTCTTATCTGTCAGATACCATAATGCCCATATCGCATTCCTGCTACGGTTAGGGAATGTATTTGGATACACTTTATACATCATATGACTTTTTATTCCACCACCAATAACACCATAAACGGTAAACGCTTCCGTATCCATATTCTCCAGCCGCAAATCCTCATACTGCTTAGCATCCTCATATGTTTTAGGATCATAAACATCATTCTGATATTTTTCCCCAAACTGGCTCAATGTCTGAACAACCTGTAGCAATTCATTTGGATCTGAAATACTATATTGACTTTTATACTTTCCTAATTCTTTTGCATTACTGAACAATGTATTTTTTATAATCGGACATTCATATTTTAAAGTCTTTGATTTAAAACTGGACGGATCATATTCTGCCTCTTCCAGTGCTTCTTCATCAAATAATTCTATATATGCATTCCTGTCTTTTTCAAAATCATCAATGGCTTCTCTTATGATACGCTTATAATTTTGTGACCAATCTTTTTTTTGCCTTTTTTCATCTGAGCAAATCCCCATTTTTCTTTTCATTTTCTCAAAGTCTTCCTGTGATATTCCGTTTCCTGCCTCTGTCTGAATATATTTTTCAAAATAAGTATCAAAATTTTTCTTAATTTCACTTACTACATTCTGAATATGCGTATGATCATAACAGATCTCCTCGACATCCCATGAATCATTATCTACAAACATAAAAATATTCCTCCAATACTTCATTTTCCATTTTATTTATTGAATAAAATTACCATATTCATATAAACACATTATTCCAAATACATCCTAGCAAAAATTTTTTGGCATCTGAATCTATCCTTTTTATTTCAGAACTATACAACCTGCTCATATTGTTCATACGTCATAAAAGCATTTCAAATTTTTCATCTATCCTTCTTCTTTCTGTGCCATCCGTACCATCTTTTCAAATGCCTGTGCAAAATGTTCATCATCCTCACCTGTCCGCTTTTTCGGACCTTTGATGTGATTTTTGCTGGAGCTTCGTCTGGCTTTTTTATTTATATGCCGTTCCATCAGCATCTGGTCAATATTTTCATCCGTATACCACTTTCCGGACTGGTGGATCGCATATGCGCCTTTTCCAAGAGCCATTGCTGCCACACCATAATCCTGTGATACTACAATATCCCCTCTATGGCACAGACTGATCAGTTTATAGTCTACTGCATCTGCTCCCGCGCCAACCATGATCACTTCGCTATATTCAGATGCAAGCACATGGTTCGTATCACAAAGCAAAATAACCGGCGCATCATATTTTTCAGCTATTTTCTCAACGATTCCTACAACCGGGCAAGCATCGGCATCTACATAAATCTTCATATTTTCTCAAGTTCCTTTATTTTCTGCAACAATCAAAAGACAACCCTTTTTCCTAGGTACGATTCTACTGTATTTGCAATACGATCACCTGTCAAGTATTTCCTTCTGGCTCTCTACTATTCGTATGGATTATAAGTATATAGCCATTTACACAGCCAACAGCCACACCATTTTGCTAATTTTTATATCTTCCAATTAAAACAAAAACAGGCTCTGATTCAGAATCTCTCTAAATCAAAGCCTGCCTGATACGTTTGCTACCTAAATATGTTTTTCCAACCAATAGATCAAAATCCCGCTATATGGTTCTTTCATTTCCCGTTGTTCCGTATAATGATCCATCAATTTTTGATAATATGACTTTGGTGCTGTTTTATTTGGATATTTTCTAGCAATGTTCCTATGTAATGCAGAAAGTGCCTGCCGACGACATTCCTTTAATCTACGTGCTTCGCAATTCAGATTTAATCTTAGGTTCAGATCTTCATTTACATCCTCATCATCAGAATAAATCGTACCGTCAGAAGCATACTTGATATCCGTCAATGTCCTGCCATCAAACACGTTGATTTTTTTCATATCCTGCTTGTCAACTTTTAAACTGCCTCTTTTCGCATCACAGCTTTTATCCTCATTAGAATGCGCATCGCGGTTTCCCCAACATACAGCCACCATATTTTTATAATTCAAACGTTCTTTTTCATTTGTCACCGCCTGTTGAATGCAATGTTCTATCGTAGCTCTATGCTTGCCGTCACCCTCATCAATCCTGCTCATGCAGTATGCACAAAGGTGTCCCTGTTCCGAAAGCAGACTTTTCATCACTTTCTCTTTAACATCGCCTTTCATATCTGCATAAGACGCAAACTCCTGTTTTCGATACTCCAAAAGTTCCTTAGGTTCCGTTCCTTTTTTTATTTCTATCATACACATTCACCCTTACATCTGCTCTAAATCCAGTTGTATATGCATCGCTGTAAGATCAGGATCATCCCCAAGGATTTCATCCAGGTTTCCAAGGATCTCCGCTGCCAGTGTATACTCTTGTGCATCGATTGCATGATAGAACTGCTCAAATTTTTCCATAATGTCATCCGGACGCTCTTTTACACGCATAATCGCACGCAAGATGCCATTCGCATCTTTTCCATAGGTCTCTGCAGGTGCCGGTAATGCCTGATAGTTTTCCAGTACAACCACCTGCTCCCTTGCTACTGAATTGATTACTTCCGGAGCATGTGTGCTGACAACAAACTGGACATTTGGGAAAATCTCCGTCAGGTCATGTAAGATCTGTTTCTGCCATGCCGGATGAAGATGAAGATCCACCTCATCAATCAAAATGATTCCATCCGTTTTTTTGCAGACTTCGCCCAGGCACTGAGGGTTCAATACTGCCATACGATATGCAATATCCGCTACCAGACTGATCGTGCTTTTATAGCCATCACTCAACTGGTTTAATGGGATACGCATGCGCATTCCCTGTGCATCCGTATAAGCAACATCAATTTCCTTGGTTCCTATATTGTACTGAATCTTTGCATCGTTGGAACCGGTGATCCGGTTATAGCATTGCTCCATCGCGGAGAAAACTGCTTCCAGCTCCGGTACAGGTCCATACCCATTTTCCTGATTCTGGTATTTTTGCACTGTCATTTTTAAGAACCAGTTCATCATCAATTTGATATTTGCTGTTCCGCTCATACAATCAATGTAACCATTTGTTCTTGTATTTTTTTCAAAAATGTCCGTCTGCTTTTCACGATGATAATCCCACAGTCTGCCTGTACCATAATAAGCAATGATCGGCAGCAGTAATGAGGTATCCCCTTCCTGAAGCCGTTTCTGGTAATCTGATGCTACTTCCAGGATTTGTTTGGCATCTTTTATCGTGGTTTTTCCTTTTGCAGTATTTAGCGTCCTCTCCCAGTAGATCTCCGGTCTTTCATCCATCTGTGCCCATGCACCTATCCGAACCGGATACTGTGGCTGCACGTTATCGGTACTTCCGATCTTATATGCCTTCAGATGAGCACTTTCCTTCGTGATGTTCATGGCTTTTGCTCCATCAAAAGCCGTAAACATGGTGCTCATTGCAATGGCAATGCTTTCCAACAGAGATGTTTTTCCGGCACCATTCGCACCAACAACCAATGTCAGTTTCTTTTGTAAGTCAACCTCGACTTTTTCAAAACATCTAAAATTCTCTAAAGAAATCTTTTTCAGATACACTTTCTCTGCCTCCTGCACACATCATTTTACAGATGCGCTTCCATCTCCTTTTTACATATTTAATAGTATATACTATTGTTACAAATCAATCAATTTATTTTGAAAGCTTTCTATGCTTCCATCAGATCAGCTTCTAAAAATAGGGTTGCTCCATTGCTTTTGTCTAACTTAGGAAAACAATATAAAATACTCTCACGACTACTTCATATCGGGTTGGTCTTCAATGACATATTTTTCATTGATTTCTCCAAAAGTTTCCTCTAACCAATCACCTGATGTGCCATAAGGAGTTACATGGGTGCATGAATCAATATATGTAAATTCATAACCATTTTCTTCTAAAACATCTGCCCATATAGGAACGTCCTCATAATCAGCTCCGTTGATAAAAATCTCGCAGGATATTTTTTCCAACTCTGACAACACTTCTGCCGGAGCATCTGTTCTAAATACTAATAATTCTCCACCCATGCGAGTTCCATCTGACAAGGTTATTAATCTTTTTTCTGTTTTTTTCATCTATATTTCCTCATATTTTTCTTGGTGATATGTATATTAACGAAATATGCCTTTGTAAATCTTTATGCTTCCATCAGGTCAGCTTCCAAAATATCCGCCAGCAGTTCCCCTGCATGGATTCCACCATGGACGGTGACCTTATCGTTACGCAGCGACTCCAGTTCATACATCCGTAACTGGCGACTGATCTCCTGACGTTCAAAATCCTCCTGTGAAAGCCTTGGTCTGATCGCCGCCTGCCACTTTTTCAAAAACTTCTCTGCCCGGTGATAATCATTATTCTGATTATCTCCCACCGTCCGCTTCTGACGTGTCGTGCCATCCGGTTCGATCTCCAGCGTATAATAGGGTTGCTCCATTGCTTTTGTCCGACGCAGGAACACAATATAGGACTCCTGATTTGCAATCCTCTCAAAATAGCGGTCTGAACGGTCAAGACAATGTTTCAATGCCTGTCCTTCCTCTATGATCTGCTCAATCTTTTCTGGAACCACAATCGAAAATGTCTTTCCAACATACTCATATTTTTCTTTGATGGATGCCAGCACCGCTTCCACACGTGGAAATTTATTGGCAATCTCTACAACCCGGAGTCCTTTCTCCCTTCCTCCACACTGGGAGAGCACTTCGCGGTGCGCCAAAAGCAAATCGCGGGGACGTAAGACCATATCCTGATCCATCGGCATCTTCAGATATGCCGCCATGGAAAGGTAATCTTCCCAAGTGCCAAGCAGTTCCTGCATGCACCGTTTGCCCTTGCATCCAGTCGCCTGCCGTTTCAGGTAATTATAGATGACCGTCGGAGATAACGGCACACCGGAAATATTTGCAGGCTCAATGCCTTCTTTTGCCATTCCACAGATAACCGCATTGGGAAGTGTAAGATGCTGTTGCTCCATATACTGAAACCACAGTATCTCCTCTTTTCCCCCATTGATCTGCCGCAGTCTGTGAAAGGCATCCTTCGTAAGTCCAAATAACTCCCATGGTTTTTTTGCTTTCAGATTCAGCTTTGACAGATCCATCTGTAATGCAAGTTTCCTAAGTCCCGCTTTGACCATCTGCTCCAATACTGGGTATTTTTCATAGCGCTGCAGGTATTCAATCGGGGAAAATCCCGGTTCTTTCCGCAACTGTTCCAGTGCCGAGTATTGGTATTTTGTACCTTTGGTAAGGCTTTTGCGAAACGTATAGGGATAGATGGGACCATTTTCGATCCGTATCATCCCACCTGGGTCAAAATAACCAAAATTGGCATCGTCCCAGAATACCTCTCTGGTGAGATAACTATATTTCGCATAGAAAGTCCTCTCTTTCCCATGCCGGAGAAAGATTCTTGCACTTTCCTCACATCCATACTTTTCCTTGGCAACCGCCAGTTTCATCCAGCTTATGAAATGCCGTTCCACATAACCGCCTTCCACACGCTGAAACAGGATCACTTCCCGTTCTTTATACTGAACCGGACGCGGATTTTTATGTTTATAATCCATGCGGCGTGTCCTGGTCTTTGCGTTACACTTTGGGCAGATATACGTCTGGTTTTGCTGTATGTTTTCCACTACGGACTCCTGCCCGCAGTTGGAGCAAATCCCAGTCGTCTGTTTTCGCCGTCGGAACGGCTCATAAGTAAACAGATGTTCCTCACACTGTTTTCTCGCCCATTTACTAAATCCTGATGGGATCTCTGGCACCAGTGCCTGAAACTCCTGAATCCGGTCTCTTCGGATCTCGCGTTTGCGTTCCATCAGCTTCTTTTGGCAATCGTGTTCTTTTAACCCGATCCATCCGCACAGATTTTCCTTTTCTACCCCGGTTCCGCCATCGTCATAGGAAACTGACTGCTTTACCAGTAAGTCTGACTCAATCACTTTTGCGATCTGCTTTTGGCCCCAACTGTCCGGCAAAACCGCATGTGCCTCATCTTTCTTGCCCAAAACAGTGACCGCAGTTCCTTCCGGGTAATAATTGGCATATTCCTTCTTACCGATACAGACTCGAAGCTGTGGTTTGTCAGATACAAAATCGACGATGAGATACATCCCATCGTCGATCACTGCTTTCCTTATTGCGATACTATGTTTTTCTTCCGGCCATGGATAGCCTTTTATCACTTGTCGTTTCATATTTTCCTTTTCCTCCTTATATAAGCACTTCATTTCCGTTCACGTCATAATAGACATCCGGAAGATATCGTTTTCCATCTACCACACACACCGCAATGTCTGTGATCCCACATCCATCCGGCGTTTCCTTTGCAAGCCCTAAAACTGCACCCAGACCGCCCTTGGCTGCCGGGTTTTTCCCCCGGCTGACTGCCATCTGGTTGCGGTCTGCAACTGCACGTTCTCTTTTCACATGGGCATTCAAGTTGCGTGTCGGATGCTGCACCATATAGACCAGCGCCACATAGATGTACGCCTCTTTTGTCATCTTTTTTAGTAACCTAAGCCTTGTGCATGCGATCTTGGAATCACAGGCATCCTCGTCGATGTCTCCATCTGCCGCCACCATGTAATATACCGCCTGTTCCCATACCGGGTAGTAGCTTAAGCAGTCCAGCGGATCTTCCGCACAGTGAAAACCTGTCTCCCTGCATTTTGCTTCTTTGATCTCATTCCACTTCTGCAACTGATATTGGTATGTACTGCCGCCTGCCTGACAGGACAGGTCCGGTCGGAATGCCTTATATGCGATCTTCATATATCCCCTTCCCCAGACAGCCTTCTGGCTGCCTGTCTCCATTTTCTTTTTTGTAACAGCAGACAGGGAAAAAATCCCCGTCCAGGACACCTCCACCCTGCCACACAAAACAGGTGCTGCCACATTTCTCATTATTTCTTATATCTGAAACAACGATAACTGACCGTCCAGCTCCTTGCGTCTGCTCTTTTTTACTTTGGATGGCTTCAGGTCTGGCGCATCGCCGCCTTCTTTTCCAAGCAGACCATCCAGCAGTGGTTTTGCCGGCTTTTTGACCGTCTGTTTCTTCTTTTTGGAAGGCTGTGCCGATTCCTGCTTCTGCCTTTCTTTCTCATAAGCTTCCTTATCGTCAAGCTTATAATACTCATCGATCCACTCGAATAACACATCAGAAGAAACCGGTGTCACGATCGGGGCTTCCTGCTTTCGGGCAAGTTCCTTTTCCTTCTCCGTCGGCGTGCGGATCTCCATGATCTTTTTCATGGCATACTTCATGCAGCGCGTAAAACTCTTATGGGGCAGTAACACCCGCGCTGCATATTCCGGACTTTTTTCGCACCGTTCCTCCAGCTCCTCAAAGATGCAGGCAAACTGTGCCTTCATCATGTCCCGATACGAATCGTTGACGCTTTCCAACAATTTCTCTTCTTCCTGTTTCAGTTTTTCTTTTACTGTCATGTTTTTCCATCTCCTTTATTTCCTACTGCCGCTTTATGCGACTGCTTCCCCGCTGTCATCCTCCCGGTCAAGTTCTAGGGACGCATTGATCTGTGAGAGCCGCTGGCTCTTTTCGATCAGTTCCGCTTCCCTCTCAAACGGCTTTTCATATTCCTCTTTTGCTGTTTTCAGCGCATATCGGTATTCCTCTATCTTTCCTTTGATCTTCTGCTCCATCTTGTCCCATGACGCGTAAAAATTATCCAGACGCCGGATACAGCCGCTTCCGGACAGGGACGCATCAATCCAGTATGTGTTCCGACCACAGATACCTAAGTTCCGACCAAAGATGTCCTGCTGATATAAGATATTAAAGCCTCTGTACCGTCCCAATTCCACTTTCACACCCTTTGGCGCACGTAAGAGCAGATTTTCCACCGCCTGTGCAGCTTCCACATGTTCCAGATAGGCGATACCTTCCACTTCCATGCAAAACATATCTTTTGTTTCCTTAGCAATGGTTTTCTGATCCTCCTGCAGCCGGGAGAGTTTTTCCGTCTCTTTTCGGATGCGTGCCGGATATTCTTCCAGATAGGCATCCTGCAGGGCGTACCTTTGGGAGTCATAATGTGCCTTTAACAGTTGGAGCTTTTGCACCTCACTGTCTAACTCCATCTTCTCCTTGATCAACGGGTTACCTGTGGCGATTGCTTTCAGCTCCGCAAAATTTAGCACCATCTCATCTATGTCATCACAGGTACGTGCTGTCGTTCCGGCATGCATCACCTGGGAGATGAAACGCTGCTTATTTTCCAGCACAGACCATAAAAACGCATCAAAGGTATCCTGTGTCACATACCGATAGATACGGACGCTGGTATTTTCGTTCCCCTGCCGTATCCCGCGCCCTTCCCGCTGTTCGATATGGGCCGGGACCCATGGGCAGTCGATATGGTGCAGGGCAATGATATGGTCCTGTACATTGACTCCGGTGCCGCATTTTTCGGTAGATCCTATCAGTACCCGGATTTCACCTTCCCGCACCAGATCAAGCAGTCGCTGCCGTTTTTCCTCTGTTTTTGCATCATGGATAAACGCGATCTGCTCTTTTGGGATTCCATTCTGTATCAGTCCTTCTTTGATATAGGAATAAACGCTGAACCGGCTCCCGTCATTTGGGGTTCCGATATCCGAAAAGACAAGCTGAGTCCCGATCTTTCTTTCTGCTAAAGCCGCATCATACTCCTGTTTCACACATGCGATGCACTGCTCCAGCTTTCCATCCGGATTTTTTGGTGCCTCCGGATCCAGCAGTCTGGCATCTGTACCAAGCAGCCTTGCATCCGTTGTCAGTTTCAGGAAATTATCCACTGAGGCATCCACGCCCCCGTTATGGATCTGCTCTGCCCGCGTCACGAAACTGTCCATGATCTTTCTTCCATAAGCATCCAGTTTTGCGACCTGCACCCGGTATTCTGCCTCCGGCACGTCAAGGTCTAACTGATCCCTGGTCTGCACGTCTGCAATCTCCCGGAACATCGTCAGCAGCTCCGGCAGGTTCCTAAAACGGTTAAACCTGGTCTTAAACCGGTAGCCATTGCCTTCCACTGCCAGCTCCAATGCCGTCGTTGTCTCCCCATAGGTCGCTGCCCAACTGTCAAACTGCTGTAATCCCATCTTTGAAAGTTTGTCGCTTTGCAGGTAACGCTGCATCACATACATTTCACAGATCGAATTGGAGACCGGTGTCCCGGTTGCCAGGATCACACCGCGCCCCGGCGTGCATTCATTCAGGTACTGGCACTTGGCAAGCATATCGGATGCCCGCTTAGATGCAGCACTTGTAATGCCGGGAATGTTTCCCATCTTGGAAAAGATCTTGCAGTTTTTGTAGATATGTGCCTCGTCGATAAAGATGCAGTCGATCCCAAGTTCTTCAAAACAGATGACATCATCTTTTGATGCATCCTGCAGTCTCTTCAGTTCTGTCTCGATCGACTTTCGCTCCCGCTCCATCTGTTTGACTGTCCAGTGTTCCCCCGTTCTGGCTTTCAGTTCTTCAATCCCCATAAGGATCTCATCCAACTGTCTCTGTAAGATCACCTTCTGCCGCTCCGGGGAAACCGGTATGCGTTCAAACTGACTGTGGGACATGATCACACAGTCATACTCCATGGTCGCAAGGCGTGAGATGAATTCTTTCCGGCGGTTTTTCGTAAAATCCCGCTCGGAAGTCACAAGGATATGTGCCCCAGGATACAGGCGCAGAAACTCGGAAGCCATCTGGCGGACCAGTGTTTTTGGTACACTGATCAGCGGCTTTTGTGCCAGTCCAAGGCGCTTGAGTTCCATGCAGGCAGCAATCATTTCAAAACTCTTTCCAGCCCCGACACAATGTGCCAGCAGGGTGTTTCCGGATAAAAGTATCCGGGCCACCGCATTCTTCTGGTAAGGCTTGAGTTCGAATGCCGGGTTCATCCCCGGAAACGTAAGGAAACTGCCATCATATTCCCGCAGTCTTGTATGGTTGAATGTCTCGTTGTAATACCGGACGTATTTTTTCCTTCGTCCCGGTTCCTCAAACAGCCAGCTCTTAAACTTCATCTGAAGGAGCTCCTGCTTTTCGGAAGCCAGCATGGTCTCTTTCTGGTTCACCACATAAGTCACGCTGCCATCGGAATGATCGATCCGGTCTTTGACTACTACTTTCCGCATGTTCAACGATGTCTGAAAGATTGTATAGGCATCCATCCGCACGGTTCCATAGGTCTCACTCGCTTGCAAAACAGATGCCTGTGATGCCTTATTGGTGATAAAGTAAGCCCCTGTGACGGGATTTTGTTTTACCGCAATGTCCGTATCGGAAGGGTGTTTCGGATCACGCCGGTAATATCCCGGTGTCCCAAGCGTTTCATATAAAAATGCTTCATAATCCTCTGCTTCGATCCATGGGATTCCGATCTGGATGGAGATGTCCCCTGCCGGGATATCCTCCGGCTGCACCTGCTCCAATGCCTTGACATTTTCTGCAAACAGCTTCGGGTTGGCCCGAAAAGCTCCTTGCGCAAATCGCAGCTTCTTTCTGACATTGCCGGACAGATATTCCCCGGCAGTCACCCATCCCTCGTAAGGCGTCTGTTCCCGGTAACGTGCCGGATCTGGATAGATCAGTCCCTGCAATTCCCGGATCAGACGTTTCATGGCATCTTCTTTTGTCTCATCCTCTATTTGCACCAGTCCTGCCATATACGGCAGATTGATCTTTCCATACTGGTTTAAACTCAGACTGATAGTGTCCACCGCCGAATCCACCTTTGTGACTACTTCCTGTCTGCGCATAGTGCAGCGATAGAAAATATCCGCTTTCCGGACTTGATCCTTTTCCACGATCTCCAGGGCACACAGCAGCGGATAGTCTGCATCCTCCCGAAAAACCTTGTTTCCCATATTGGTCAGATGCCCATACCGTTTCACATACGCATCATAAGTCTGGTTTAGCTGACGGCGCACACGCGTAAGTTCCTCTTCTGTTCCCGTCTTTTGCTGTAACTTTAACAGGCGGTGTACCAGATGCCGGATCTCATCCATCCCGGCAATCCTCTGGCGTGCCATTCTTCCGACGGAAACCGCTTCCATCACAGAATTCCGTTTGAAATATAGTACCCCGTGTTCATCAAAAAAGTAGGTGTAATTCTTCACATCCGCCGGTGCCGGCGTATACACTGTTTCCTCTGTATGTACGCATTCCGTCAGTGTTCCCTTGATCCGGTCCAGTGCCACTTTCACATCATCCGCACAAAAATCCGGTTTTGTGACACAAAACGCATGTGGAAATCTGGTATCTGCCTGCAGATCACCCAGGACCTGCTCCGGATACTCCACAAAATACGAATTTACCCGGAATCCATCCGGTGTCTGTACTGTATCCACCCATGTGGCAGTATCCGAAAGTGCATGTTCCTTCTTTTGCAGCACCAGAATGTCACTGGTGACTTTCGTCCCTGCCATTCCCTGAAATGCTTCTATGGGAAGCCGCACTGCTCCAATCAGTACCGCCTTTTTTGCCAGCAGTTTCCGGAATGATGCATTTGCTCCATCCAGTGTCCCCTTTGCGGTGATCAAAATTGCAATCCCGCCAGCCCGCATCAGGTCCACACTCCTGATCAAAAAATATTCATGGATTTTCAGATGAAAGTGATCATAACGCGCATCTGCCACCTGGTAATCACCAAACGGGACATTTCCAATAGCACAGTCGAAAAAGTTATTCTCATACCCGGTATTTTCGAGTCCGGCCTGTGTAATCTCAGCCTTTTGGTAGAGTTGTTTTGCGATACGCGCACTCACAGGATCGATTTCTACCCCATAGCGGTGAATCATCGGATCTGCATCCATGACACTGAAAAAATTTCCAATCCCAAGCGACGGCTCCAGCAAGTTTCCCTGGGAAAAGCCAAACCGCTTCAATGTTTCCCACATACCTTTAGCGATTCCCTGGTCCGTATAAAAAGCATCCGTAACCGTTGCCCTGGCGGCCAGATATTCTTCTTTCGTAAATAATTCCTGCAGGAGTTTGTGTTCGGACGTCCACGCTGCATCATCCTCTGAAAACGCCTGGGAGAGACCGCCCCATCCGACATATTTTGCCAATACTTCCTGCTCTGTCTCTGTTGCCAGACGGTTTTCCCTCTCCAGATGTTTCAACAGCCTGACTGCTTCCACGTTCCGCTTAAAACGTGCTTTCGCTCCCAGATGCATGACATCGCCATGAAACCGGAAATCCCTTCTTTGTTGTTTCTTCTTTTTCTGCCGAAACCCAAACCAGTCATATGACAGGAAAAAGGTAAAAAATTGCCTCATTTCTTTTTTCTTTCCTCCTTTTTTTGCATACAAAAAATCCGCACCAGTGTGCGGATTCCTTCTTTCTATCTATGTATAAACGGGATTTTCCCGATTGTATTTTGATTTCTCGCAGGCGATCTCCTGCCCATTCGACGATGCTGCTGCATCTGTTCTGATCGTGGGGATATGCTCCCACCTATAATTTGCTGTCCCAACGGGACATATGATTTCTTCAGGTCTGATCCTGATCTATGACTGATATTGTTTATATACGTCAGTTTCCTGCATGTGGAAACTTCATGAAACATGGCAAGTCCAAAATGCGTATAATCTGAGGGTTTTGGATCTCGCCAAACGTCTCTTTCAGAGCTGTATGCAGTTCTTCCGGAAATACATTTGAGTAAAATGGTGACTCAAACAGTTCCTCCACGTTCATGGATGCCTTCGCTTCATGCGCCACTACAAAGGGAATCTGAAGCTCCTGTCCGGATGCTTGCTGAACTTCTCGCTTTTGGTCCACGCGGTATTTTCCCTTCCGGATGCTGGCACCTGTGGCAAAGTAAATCTCTGCCATCTCCTGGAAATCCTGATAAAGTTCTGATGGTGTAAATTCCAATCCATGAAAATCCTTGGAAAAGCAGATGCCCGGTAGATATAACGGCTTCCCATCCACCCGAAGTTTCAGGCAGTATGTAAGCAGCTCTTTTAGATCCGTTGGCAGTTCACACAAATTCGGTAACATATTTTCTGTCCGAAACCGGTAAACATACATCCGATGATCCTGATCCATATGGTTCTTTTCCAAGAGCCGCTGCATATCCGACTCCGTCAACTGGTGAAAATATTTCTGCATGTCTTTCGCCTTTTTTCCAAGTGACAATTGCCCCCACTCATGGATTGTCATACCAATCCACTGAAAAAACTCCTGGTCGATTACCACAAACTGCACTTTCCCCAGTTTTTTAGGATAATGCGCACTCTGCCTTGCCATATGCATTTGTATGATTGCGGCATCTGCACTGGAATGTACATTGTTCATCCAGTTCCATTCATCCTTGGAAGCCTCCGGATATAAAATATCCCAGATCTCATTTGTGTAACGCATAATTGGTAATGTATACTGTTCCATTTTCGCACCTATTTGCAGGATATTCCTGCATCCTTTCTCATCTGTCTACTTATATATACGGATTTCGAGCACCTTTCATAACAAAAAAATGCGAAAAAAAATCCTGACCTCAATAAACGAAGCCAGGATTTCACTGTTTTTATCTTTTCTTCCTACCTACTGTTCTTTCGGCAACTGTGGCTCAGCAAGCCATTCCTGCACCATGGAAACATCTGCATTTAACGCTTGGGCAATCTGCTCCACTGGCAGGCCAAAGTCATTTAATCGATTCGCCATTTCCTTTTTTTCTTCTAGTGCATAGCCTTCTGTATATCCTTCTACATAACCTTCCGCATATTCCTCTGCATATTCCTTGGCATATCCCTTTGCACGTCCCTTTGCATAGCCTTCTGCACGTATCTCTTCTATCTCTCGGCTCATTTTCTATTACTCCTCCTTTAACATGATAGGCTCTGATCGTTATATTATCAGAGCCTATATCTTGTTATTTCTGGCTATTCATCCATTTACTAGAATTATTTCACTGGGGAAGTTTCTCCAGAAAGCCATTCCTGAATCATTTGAACACTTACCTGCACTGCCTGAGCAATCTGCTCCAATGGCATCCCCATCTTATATAAATTGTTTGCTGTTTCCATTTTGTCTTCCATTCGTCCTTCTTCACGAATTTCTTCCAACACTTTACACATATGCGTGACTCCTTCCTCTGACTCTTTTAACTCGTATATCCTTTTTGCTAATACACCGTCCTGCATATCAGATGCCGCCTTGCAGTGAAAATCATGCATCAGCCGTCCAAGCTCTGTATCCTCATGCTTGCTTGAATCCACATAAATAATGTGGGCTTCATCTCCAAATTCTGCCCCATTTTCTTTTATGATCCGATCCACGTGAGCAATCGGTAATCTGTAACCAAGCGTATCATCCTGTGTGACAAATATAATATATGTTTCGGGAAGTTTATCAAAAAACTCTCCCGGATTCAATACATTCATATCCATTAATCCTAAATGATATCTGGCACGTTTCGGGATTGCTCCCTCATCTTCCTGCTGGATTTCTACATTAAACAGGCGACCATCCCCCGACTTTGCTACACAGTCAAGAACAGCACTCCTGCCATGTAAGTTTTTGTAATCCACCTGAACCTGGTTATCAAGAACGGTCAACATGCTGTCATTCATAATGATACGCAATATGTATTCACAGCATTCCTTATCTTTGAGCACATTCCTTGCCAGAATGTCGCTCATCATGGTGAGATTTTTAATCTTCTCAATGTAGCGCTCTTTGCGTTCTTCAAATGTTTCCATCTTATAGCTCATCGGTGTACTTCACCTCCCAACTATTCCCATGAAATCCATTTGTCTTTGAGACTATTTTACACATAATCACTTCTTCTTTCAAGTTCTCTACCTCCTGTTTTCATTTGAATTGTGAGTATTTGTTCCAGCCCTCCTTTCCATGCCTCTATACTTATATACGGATTTAACGGGCATGTAGTAACAAATATTTACAATTTTCTACAAAAAAGTTTCTGGAAATCACATTCCGGTTCCAAGATCAACCTATTTTGACATGATCCGTACTGCAATTACTTCTTGTTACGTTTTTTTGTTTCCTCAATTTCAGCTTTATGCCGTTTGAGCCACGCATCCGCTTCCTCTTTCGTATATGGTTCGATACTTTCATCTACGACGTACTTTTCATAAAAGAAATATTCCCCTGTTTTTTTCGGAATAAGATTTTAACACTGTGGTAAAAAATACATCCATTCTCAATACGCGCAACTTCTTTTTCAGTCTCGGTGCAATATACTTTTCCTTTTAATACTTTCTTCATCACAAATTTCCTTTCTCACTTTTAAAGTGCTGCTTCTGTTTTTCCTAATGAAACGGGTAAAAGAACATACAAATAATCCATCCCTTTGATCAGACAAGGATCTTTGACGCCACCCAAACTCAAGTCAATGGTTTCATCCTCAATGGCCTGCAAGATCTCCATCAGATAACGGGGATTATATCCAATTCTTAGCGGTCCGCTTTCCCCTTCCGTTACGACATTGATTGCCTCTGACATTTCACCTGCTGTGGTCGCTGCTTCCAGTGTCACTTTATTCTCCGCAACCTGTACGACCAATGGCTTCTGCACCTTATCTGCCAACAGCAGTAACGCCCTGGAAACACTGTCTTTTAACTGTGTCTTATCGATTCTGATATTCCTGTTTGTCTTATCCTGCAGGAATGCAGAAAGATCAAAATATTTTCCCTCAACCAGCCGCATAGATGCCCAGACATCTGGCATCAGAAAGCAAGCCAGATGCTCCGTCACACACAGATCTACTTTCTGCTCCTCACTATTTAACAGCTTGGCGATCTCTTTTAATGGGATTCCCGGAAGATTTAATTCCATTTCCTCGGTCTGTACCTCCAGCGCCCGGATTGCGATCCGATGACCATCCAGTCCGGTCAGACGCATCTGCCCTTCCTCACACTTAACATGTACCACCGACAGCATTTGATTCACTTCTGTGACCGCAATGGAAAATAGTACCCCATTTAAGGCATCTTTTAACATTCCCTGCAACACGCTGCAACTTACTTCCATTTCTGTCAGATCCGGAAGTCCTGGAAAGCTCTCGACATCACTGACTGGCAGTTTGATCTTCACCTTTTTCCCGGATATCTCAGCCGTTTTTTCGTCTGATTGAATTACCACATCACCCTCAGGCATTTTTCTGGAAATGTCTGCCAGTGATTTTCCATCAATCGCACAGCAGCCTTCCTCTTCTACCGTTCCGTCTACCTTCACCCGTAATCCAATCTCCAGGTTGGTAGCTTCCAGCAGGATTTCGTCCTCTTTCGCTTTGATGATGATGCATTTTAAGATCGGCTTTGTGCTATTCCTTCCATTTACACCTTTGAGCGCAATACCAACTTTCTGCTCCAATTCGCCATTTTGAATTGTGATCTTCATTTTTTCTGTTCCTCCTTCGTTCTTCTTTTTGGGAATACGAAAAAGCAGAGCATAATGCCCTGCTTTCCGGTATCCGACTATTTTCTTTTTAATATGAACAGGATTGCTCCTGTTACATCCACCTTGGTTTATTTGCAAGAGAACCTTGCTTTTTACTGACTGAGATTATTGTCTGCTACTGACACCGCTCCTGACTGAATCATTCTGTCTCGAATGTATTGACTCCTAATAGATATATACGTTGATTTGAACTGAGAGGAAACTTAACGCTTATTCAACGCAAAAAAGTGACAGAAGTTTTTTATCTCCTGCCACTTTTTGTCGTATTTTCATATAATGTTTAAAATCGTTACTGCACATTTATCATTATCTGCTCCAATTTTTACCCTTTATACAAATACAATCCATTACCTAGGTACGATAAATTACCCTCGCAACATTTTTTCACCTGTTCTCTTACAGACTCTTGAAAATGTTGTGGAGCGCTAAATGGAGCCTTGACAGTCCGCATCTGGATTATCTTATTTTCACTATTTGTTTCCATCCATAGATCCCCCATTTTATGCTGTTTCCTTATTACAAATCTTTCCGTTTTTCATTTCAAATACTTCATCGCATAAGATCTGAATATCTTCTTTGTTATGGCTTGCAATCAATACAATCTTTCCAGGTTTTCTAAATTCCAAGATCAGATTTCGCATATCTTCTATGCCGCCCTCATCCAACCCATTCATAGGTTCATCTAAAATCAGTATATCCGGATCTTCCATGATTGCCTGTGCAATCCCCAAACGCTGTTTCATACCAAGTGAATATTTTCCTACATGTTTCTTGGAATTTGGATCTAACCCAACGCGTTTGATTGCATCTTTTACATCCTCTTTCGATATTTTTCCAGCAATCTTTGCCAGATATACTAAATTTGACAATCCACTTTCATGCCATAAAAATCCCGGATTTTCAATCAATGCGCCTAAATTATCCGGAAAATCTACATCTTTTCCAATTTTTTTCCCACGAACGATAATCTCTCCAAGATTGGGATACATATACCCACAGATCATTTTGAACAAAACTGACTTTCCAGAGCCATTCCGTCCTACAAATCCATAAATATGATCATCATATAATTCAAGATTAATATCCTCTAAAACATTTTCACCTTTGAAGGCTTTACTTACATGTTTTACCTCAATGAACTTTTCCATCACTGATCCTCCTTAATAACAATACTTTTCCTTTCCCGGATACTAATATAAGCAAACTGCCGATCACAATTAACTGAATTATCGTTGCAATAATAATAGAAAATCCATCTGCTCCATAATTTTGTCTGGTATAATTATACATTCCCCAGGAAAACAAACTATGTGCTGGTGTTATATGATTCATAACTACCATAAATTTTGCGATTGTTTCTAAAACCACAACCAGAATACTTACGATAATCATATTTCCGCTTATCAATCTGATCCAAACAGAAAAAGCCAGTAAAAATATTGCATGCAGCATAACCAGAAACAGAGATACTGCTATCTGCTTTGTTAAATGGATACCCATGATAATACATACACATCCACTCATACACAGATATAAAATCACAGTTTCCAAAACAAGTGTTCCATACAAATGTAACCACCAGCTTTGTACTTTCTGATAACGGTGTACATATAAATACGCACGATTTAACATATCTTCACAATGCCATAATTCCAAAGCATAAACAGGCATAAAAAGCAACAACCATTGAACAATATCTACACCATAAAATCCATCCATCTCCGGTGTCCAGCCAGGTCCAGACAGCAAATTAGTAAAATCCAATGCCGTAACACATAAAAAAAATGTCAATCCAATCGTGATTACAACCGATAATATAAATTTTTTATTCATTATTTTCACTGCTTCCTATCATTCTGAAATCCGTATGAACGACAACAAAATTTCCCAATAAATATATAATATAAATGCTAAATATAAAATAAATGTAGGAATGTGCTAATGTAAGTCCATTTTCACCAAAATGGCTTGCCAATGTGGCATTTTCTAAATGTAACCATGGTTTCAAAAAGCCGAATCTATCTAATGAAGAAATCAGCATAGTAATAACATGAATAACACCAACTGCAATGGTGCCAAATGCAGTATTCGAGTACATATTTAATGCAAATAGTATTCCAGCTAAAAATACGCTGTATAAAACAATGAGCAAAAACGTATGCAGCATCGCTGACCATGGAGTGTACTGACTTAATAGTAGTGGTGACGGTATTGATATATTATTTCGAAATGAACTTGCCCCCACATATCCCTGTATAGATTGACTCCATATATTATTTATATAGGTTTTTCTTATTAAAATCAGTGCACTTACAACTGCTAAAATCAAATAATACAATATACCTTGCACAATGATATATATCCACATTGCATTATACCAATTCTTTCTTCCTGTACGGTGAATTTTCAGGAACGAATCCGAATAAATAAATGGGGCATCTGATATCACAATAATAAATCCAAATATTATCAATGTCATATTCCCCAACATATCAAAATGTTGAATAAATGCCTCCCACAAATTTCCTGTATGTGTTCCTAAAAAACGGTAATAATTCACAGAAGTAACTGCTATGGATACTATTCCAAGCAAATAACCGGCAATGCATCGTTTGCGATAAGCTACTGTCTGCAACTGAAACCAGAGCAGTAAGAACATTTTTTTAAATTTTTTCATGCTTTTTCTGCCTCCTAAACAAAAGCCAAATTGCAAGAATTACACATACAGTATAAATTGCAAACAAAAGATATGGTTGTATCAATGGATCGTTATATTCAGCATCATAGCGAATCATAAATGTTGGATTGATTGCATGAGGCAGTGTAATCCACAAGATCTGATGAATTACAAATGGCAGAATATAGACAATATATTTATTTCTTATGATCATTGACAGTAAAAATGTTAATTCTGCCCATAAAATTCCAAATAAAACCATAAGTAAACCGCGCAAAATATAAACTGCCGGTTCACTCCACATTGTCGCAACCCTGCTCCAGATAAGATCTGGAAAACCTTGCGTAAATTTTACTGAAGATTTTCGTGTAAAAAAGCTAAATGGAACAGCCACTGAAAGATAAGGGATAAACGTTGATACTGCACCAGAAACACCTACTGCAACCACCTTATATCCCATATATTTTTTCAACGATATCCTATTTTTTATATAATTAAGGTACCCACTGTTGCGTTCTTCCAATAATGAACTTCCATACGGGAGTCCCGGAAACATACCAGCAAATATAACATAGGAGCATAGTGCGTATAAATATACCATTTCTCCTAATCCATTATAATATTCTGGTTCTTTTATCATTTCCCTGATTGGTACCCATCCAAACAATATTTCATAATAAAAAATTGCAATCGAAACAGCGCATGCCAATACCATCCACTTGTTACAAATTGCCCGCTTTATCATATAACCTAGCATAATTATTTCTCCTATTATATTTTAATGAATCTATAATATCTGTCTCTTTCTATCAAGATACCAATTCACCAGTCTGTGCATTAATACAGATATATGGACTTCCTGACTCCGCATATATATACCAAACAGGATAAAAATTATTTGTTCCAGAATTTAAATAATACGCCAATATAATATTTGTATAGGTAACATCTTTCCACCCTACAATTTCACCTTCTTGTGTTTTTTCTTCTACAATCTTCAGCATGTCATCGACAGACATGACAGATACCGCTTTTTCATTCTTTTTTGAGTAAGTCCCACGAAGTTGCATACTGTTAACGCCTTCATTGGAAATGAAATAAGAGTTTTCTATAAATCCATACTTACTTTCAACTAACGGAACATCATCAATACATGAAACAGTTCGGACTCCCGCCATATAATATCCATTCTTCTCGCCTATACTTGCCGTTAAAACTTTTGATATTATCCCAAATTGTTCAGACAGTTCCTGTACATTTTCAGCTAAATCACTTAATTTTTCTTTCATTTCTTGTGTTGGACAATTATCTTTCGTATATTCAATATCTGCAATATTCTGTATAGTGGTATTATCATAAAATGATTTTTTGGCTCCATTATCTATCCTGTAATGTACCTTAAATGCCGTATTACTTCCCGGATCTGATGCAATTTGCCATTCCTCTTGTGAATATTGACTCTCTATTCGTTCCATCTTTTGACCATCAAGTAATACGTTTTCTATTTGCTCTGATAAAATCAATGTCTGCTCATAGTCGCCTTGCACAATCTCAGATTCCGGTACAGTAACAGTTGCAGCTATATGTATATCGCTCGAATCTTCATTTTTATTTGGAATTTCAAATGTACATTCAACTAACCGTCCCTGATCTTCTTTTAGTTGCTGTCCCGTTATCTTATCTAATGATTCAGCCTGTGCCGAAGCATTATCCATCTCCGGTTTTCCACAGGCTGATATCATTCCAACTATCAGAAATAAAAGTAAGATTGTAGTAACTTTCTCTTTCATTCATTTTAATCCTTCTTCTACTAACTTCAGAAATACCGGAAGAAAGTTACTTTACCCTATTACATTATTCTCAATAGTTGTTAATTTGCATTCCAGTATCCGGAAGCTGTTGCACTTGTGCTTGTTAAAACACTATCCAAGCGAACACCAAGATAATATGTTACCTTTGCTGTACCATGACCATTCCAACCATAATACTTTGTTCCCATTGTTGTTTTTGTGTATGCATAGTCTGCTCCACTTTCAGTATAAGAGGAATTACCAGAACGCAACATTGGTCTGAACATAATTCCAAGAGAATTTGCAGTTGTACCGTTAAACTTCAGGCTACTTACGTTCATAAACCATTTTGCATTTGTTGTTGCTTTTGTATTTCCATAATTAGACATTGCACGATATGTATACGAACCACTGTAATTTGTTACTGTTCCAGTATTATAATTCGTATTTCCTGCAAATGCTGGTGTTACTCCCAAGCACATTACCATTGCTGCTGTCATGATACCTGTTAATAATTTCTTTCTCATAGTATTTTCTCCTTTCTGTCTTTCCTCTGGTATTTCTGTGTAAACATACTATGACATATTTTTTCCTTGCTGTCTTAAAATGTCCGTCAATCACATACTCTCTGTCCGTCAATATTTACCGCAAATAGATTCGCGGACAGAAACCCTATTATTCGCGGACATAGCAAACTATTTTTGATTTTATATGTTAAAATCTAAGCAGCTAAACTGCAGGGGGGAAGTATTATGGAACAATTAGCAAAATTACTTACAGAACAATTAGTTAAGAAGGGAGCTGATTACCAAAACACTTGTACGAAAGAAGGAATTATTATGAATTTTATTACATCATTATTAGAGTGGATTGCCAAAACATGTGCCGGAACTACTTCTAATTGGCTATCCTATCAGCCTCAAAAACCTGATACATTATGTCCATCTGTCTCTGAATGTGACAGTTCCAAATAAAACATTGTTATTATTTGCTATTTGAGTTATCATCTAAATAGTTTTATTTTTAGGGAGGTTTTATAAATTGATTCAAATTGCAATTTGTGATGATTCAGAAGTATCTTTACAAAATCTGAATCAGGCAGTAACGGATATACTAAAATCAAATCATGAACTTGCAGAAATTACGCTTTATAGGGAAAGTAAATTTTTAAATTATGATATAAACGAAGGGCATTTTTATGATCTTATACTAACGGATATTCAAATGCCACACATTGATGGTATGGAATTAGCCGCAAATATCCGAAAACATTTGCCAAATTCATTGATTATTTTTATTACCGCCCATTCCAAATATGCATTGGATGCATTTGAACTATCCATTTTCCGGTATATTGATAAAGAAACCATTCCTAAGAAATTGCCACTAGCTATTGCAGATGCACTTAAAATGATTCATTTACAGGAAGATCAATATTATCTCTTATCGTATAACCGAGTGCATCGAAAAATATTATTGAAAGACATTTTATACATACAGCGTGAAGGGAAAAATAGTATTTTTTATTTAGCAAATCAAGATACTTTAAAAGAACGAAAAAGTTTAGTCCCGATTATGGAAAGCCTTAACAGTTCTGATTTTATTTTTATTGACAGAGGTATTATCGTAAACCTAATTCATATTGTATGCATTCGAGATACAACCATTGAATTAGATAATGGTCATTTTATCCTTGCCAGTATTCCTCGTATGAAAGAGTTGAAATTTCAGCTTCAAAAATTATGGAGGGATTCACTATGACAGCTTTATTTATGATTTTTGATTATGGTTTTACATTCATCGAAGTATTTTTATTTTTTATTATATTAAAAGCCATTTATTCTGATATTAATTATAAATATGCATTTATTATCACGCTTGTATCAGCCTGCTGCACTACGTTTATTAACCAGATATCATTGTTCTCTGCATTTTCAGTTATAATATTCGTCCTGTCTACCTTTATTGGCGGATGTATTTTAGTCCGGAAAGATTATTTTATGCTTCTTTCCATAAGTGCATTTTATGTATTGATGATGGGATGCTATGAATTTTGTTATGCCTCACTGATCATGCATTTTTCTTCTTACGGAGCTGATTATCTTACACTTATATTAAATTATGGATGGCCGCGTTTTATCTTTTCGCTTACCACCAAATGCGGACAGGCGATTATTGTCCTTCTTGTATGTGTTGTCATACGGTGTATTGCAAAAGAAAAATTTTATGTCTGGAAACTGGTGATTGTCACTGTATTAGGATATATCAGTATTTTATATATGATCCATAGTACATTTCAAAATTATACGACAACAACTTCAAAACTCTGGTTGGTTTTTGCAGCTTTCTTATTACTACTGTTTTTCATCCTGCTTTTTGAAATTGACTTACGAAGCCGCAGACATTTACAAGAAAAAGAAGCATTGAGCAAACATTTATTAGAAGAAAAATATCATAATCTCTCTGCAATGTTTAATCAAAATGCAATGTTGTACCATGATATCAGAAATCATCTGTACACACTATATCATCTGCTTGAAGAAAATCGTGTTTCAGATGCTATAAATTACATTGAAAATATACAAAAACCGGTCCAATTATTAAAGAAAACGAGCTGGACCGATAATGATGTCGTAGATGCCGTATTAAATGACAAAATACAGCTTATGGAAAATCAAGGTATCCACTATGATGTTCAAGCAGAATTTCCATACAATACAGGTATTGAGGATGCCGATCTTTGTACGATATTGGCTAATTTACTGGATAACGCAATAAAAGCAACAAAACAATTACCGGAGCAGACTGTACCAATAAAAATCCATATCCAAAGTATCAAAAAATTTGTCATCATAGAAATCAGAAATCCATCTCTTGAAATTGAGTTTGCAACTGACGGATTTCCGAAACGGACAAATAAATCTTCCTTCCATGGTTGGGGATTACATAATGTAGCTCAGGCAGTTGAAAAATATGATGGTGCTCTACAATTTAATTACAAAAATGGTATTTTTGCAGCATCTGCAATGCTATTCTTCCCACAAAAACCGATCAACGAATCAGAAGTTCACTCTTAAACGGAGTGGACTTCTATTTTTTTATTACTTTTCCATAACTTCCACAAAAAATCTACCCCTGGGTTAATCATCTTCTCCGATTTTTCCGTCTTTCCCAGTCGGTCCAGTTTTGTCCCGGTATATTTTTCTTTGAACAGTTTGATTAATGCCCTTTCCTCACCGAGATAATTTAAAATATTTCGGATCTGGCGGTCCAGTCTCTGGGACTGGGAAGACACCCTTGCGTATGCGTATAGCTTTCCCATTTGTTACACCGGCATTTTTGTATCAAAATAAACAGTCTGACAAAAAGTATCAAAACATGTGCAGA
>ENA-ORTJ01000497-ORTJ01000497.1-human-gut-metagenome-genome-assembly--contig:-NODE-497-length-33924-cov-16.883906_pt1 | contig 33924 bp, 17 predicted proteins | sample MGYA00242069_ERZ509187 | MGnify/ENA primary metagenome ERZ509187 (study PRJEB26280, sample SAMEA2338779) | human gut metagenome | biome: human gut; feature: human-associated habitat; material: faeces... | reverse complement strand
CCGGATACATCGAGAGGTGTAAGTCCGGTTCGGAGGGGAGTTCTCGGAAACCTGCCATAGTGATATGGTAAGGCGCCGGGTTCTTACCCTACTTTATGTCTCTGTGGCACCTATTCCGTTTTCAACATTTACGAACAGGGAATGGGGAAGTATTGGAAATAATTACGTGAAGGCATTATTAGCGTTGGGATTCCAGGGATTTTTTATGATGGTATGTGTTGCGATTTATGCGGTTCTGGTAAATGCCATTACAGTTGCGGATAATCTTCATACAGCTATCTGGTCAGTTGCAGCATATACAGTTATTTTATGTTTCAGTCTGTTTAAGACCAGTTCCCTGGCAAAATCAATCTTCAATGCACATTAGGAGGAAACAAGAATATGGCATATGTTCCAGTGCCGAAAGATTTTTCAAAAATAAAGACAAAATTAGCACTGAATTTAACTAAAAGACAAATTATATGTTTTTCTCTGGCAGGAATTTGTGGTGTTCCGATCTATTTGCTGACAAAAGCAGGACTGGGAACAGATGTGGCAGCAACGCTTATGATCATAGTGATGCTGCCATTTTTCTTTTTTGCAATGTATGAAAAGGATGGATTTCCAGCAGAGAAAATATTGCTTCACATTATCCGGCAGAAATTTTTAAGACCTGGAATCAGGGTCTATCGTTCCCAAAACTTATATGACCGGATTATAGAGTACGATAAATTAGAGAAAGAGGGTGCATGGCTTGAGAAAAAGGCAAAAGAAGCCAGGGAAGCGAGAAATCCGTTCCATTTCCTTAAAAAAGCAGACCGAAAAAAATAAGAAACAGAAAACCGGACTTACGAAAGAAGAAAAAAAGCGTCTGAAAGAACTTCGGATGATAAAAGCGGAGAATCAGAAGAAGAGGAAGCCTTTTACAGCGCAGGATACGATTCCATATAAGGAAATATATAAGGATGGTATCTGCAGGACGGATGATAACTATTATTCAAAAATGGTGCAGTTTTACGATATAAATTACCAGTTAGCGCAGAATGATGATAAAGCGGCTATTTTTGAGAACTATTGTGAGTTCCTGAATTCATTTGACAGCTCTGTTGAGGTACAAATTACATTTCTTAATCAACAGGTGAATTTTGATGAGTATGCAAAAAATATTGATATTCCAGAGCAGGATGACTGTTTCAATGATATCCGGAAAGAATATTCGGATATGTTGAAAATGCAGCTTTCCAAAGGAAATAATGGGCTTGTAAAAACAAAATATATTACATTTTCCATTAAAGCGGATAATCTGCGAAATGCAAAATCCAGGCTGGAGAGAATTGAAGCCAGTGTATTGAATAATTTTAAGGTGATGGGAGCCATGGCAGAGCCTTTAAATGGAGTAGAACGTCTGAAAATCCTGCATGATGTGATGAATATGGACACAAAAGAATCTTTTCATTTCCATTATGGGATGGTTGCAAAAACAGGTCTGCAGACAAAGGATTTTATCGCACCTACCGGATTTGATTTTCGCAATGACAGCTATTTTCGGATGGGACAGACTTTTGGATGCGTGTCATATTTACAGATTACATCACCAGAACTTACAGATAAACTGCTGGCAGATCTGCTGGATTTAGAAGAGAATCTTATCATCAATATGCACCTGCGTTCCATTGATCCCAAGGCAGCTATTAAAAGTCTGAAAAGTACACTGTCAAATATTCAGAAAATGAAAATAGAAGAACAGAAGAAAGCGGTCAGAAGCGGATATGATATGGATATTATTCCAACGGACATTTCTACATACGGAGAGGATGTGGAGGGATTGCTCAATGAAATCCAGTCCAGGAATGAGAAACTTTTTGAACTTACTTTTTTGCTGATGAATACAGCGGACAATAAGAGAAAACTGGACAATATTGTGTATCAGACTGCAGGAATCGCCCAGAAATATAATTGCAATATACGGAGACTTCAATATCAGCAGGAACAGGGACTTGTGGCATCACTACCACTGGGAATGAACCAGACTGGAATACAGAGAATTATGACTACGACTTCTACAGCAATCTTTGTTCCGTTTACCACACAGGAACTTTTCCAAGGCGGTGAAGCTCTTTACTATGGCTTAAATGCACTGTCAAACAATCTCATTATGGTGGATCGGAAACGATTGAAAACACCTAACGGCTTGATTTTGGGTACTCCTGGTTCCGGTAAGAGTTTTGCAACGAAAAGAGAAATTCTCAATGTTTTCCTGATTACAGACGATGACATTATTATCTGTGACCCGGAGGGAGAATATTTTCCGCTGGTAAATGCCTTAAATGGTGAAGTTATTAAAATCAGTGCAAAAAGTAATGATTACATCAATCCTATGGAAGTGAACCTGGATGTTATTTATCATCCGGAGAAATACAGGATTAATGGCGATGTGGAGGATATTGATACCATTATTGCTGATAAAGCAGAGTTTATCACATCTTTCTGCGAGGTCATTATGAAGAAACCTCAAAATGCAGAATTAAATGGTGATGAGGTTTCCATGATTGACCTGTGTGTAAAAGACATTTATAAAAAATATCTTTACAATGATCCAAAACCGGAAAATATGCCGACTTTGCAGGATTTCTATGAACGTCTGAACTTTTATGCACCAGATAAACCAGCAGCACAGAACATTGCCAACAGTCTGCAGTTGTATGTAACAGGATCGCAGAATGTATTTAACCATCGAAGTAATGTCGATACGCAGAACAGAGTGGTATGCTTTGATATCCGGGAACTTGGAACCACACTACGAAAAGCAGGGATGTTGATTGTCCAGCATATGGTTTGGACAAGAGTATCACAGAACCGCAGTCGCAGGAAATCAACCCGTTATTATGTGGATGAATTTCACCTTTTGCTGAACCAGCCACAGACTGCTAATTATTCTATTGAAATGTGGAAGAGATTTCGTAAGTGGGGTGGAATCATTACAGGAATCAGTCAGAATGTAACAGATTTTCTTGGCTCTCTGGCAGTAGAAAGTATTGTGGGAAACAGTGATTTTATCCTGATGTTAAATCAGCACAGCGGGGATCAGAAGATCCTTGCGGAGAAATTGAATATTTCCAAGCATCAGATTTCTTTTGTAAATAACAGTAATGCAGGAGAAGGGCTGCTTTTTTACGGAAATGTAATCATACCTTTTGCAGACAGATATCCGCAGGATACCAGAACCTATGCTTTGATGAGTACTAAACCGGATGAGATTCAGACTTAACGGACAAAAAAGCAGAGGTGAGGTACATTGGGAAAACAAAAATATACGGCGAAAGAGAAGAAAGTCAGCCGTATGACCAGAAATGGTCTGGTTGAGGAAAATCTTGCAACAAAGGAGACCAGAAAAGTTACAAACAGCGATCAGGAGTTGCCTTATAAACAGAAGGATGTAGAACAGGCATTTATTACTTCTGAAAAGAAGAAAAACTCTCATAAAAAAGCTGAAAAGAAACAATTTTCCGAAAAAGTTCAGGAGGGAAATCCTGCCAAAAAAGAAGAGGCTGCAAACAGTCCTCCGGGAAAACGAAAAACACAGGGACGGTACAGATACCGGGACAAGCCTGCAGGTGTATCTGTGGATTCTGCGGTAGAAATACGTGAGCGCAAAGAAAAACACAGGAGCCAGTATCAGCGACAGAAAAAGAAACAGCAGAGACTGCAGTTTGGAAAACTGGAGACAGATGGAAGTCTGAAGAAAGAAAAGAAAACTTCGGCTGAAACAGATGGAGGACATTTTCAGGCAGAGAAGAATGATGTTTCTACAAACCGAAAAAAAGGAAAGCAGAAATATAGCCGAAAAACAATAAAAACTTATCAGGAAGTGGATAAGGCTGCAAGAAAACAGGAAGCTGAGAGGCAGAACAAAATTCCGAAAGATTCTGTTTATACCAAGAAAACAAATGAGGAACAGAAAGCAAAGGTAAAGTACCATTTATATTTCGACAAAAAAACAGAGAAAACGGATGGTAAAAAGAAAACCTTGTCTTCTGTTCCCAAGAAAGCATTAAAAAATGCAGTATATCAGAAAGCAGGCGAAGACGAAGAGGAAAACAGTGCTGTAGATGCAGCACATAAGCTGGTGCGTTCAGGTGAGTGGATATTACAGGAACATAGCAGTCGAAATATACGGAAGAATCGCAGTCAGATACACAAAGAAAACCGTTTAGAGCAAAGAGCCTGGAAGAGTGCATCCAGGTATCAATATCAGAAATATCTGGAAGAACATCCAGAGATGCAGAAAAAGCTGATCAGAAAATTAATACAGAAGCAGAGGATTAAGCGAGAGTATCAGATGGCATACCGGGCTGGGAAGATTGCAAAAGAAACAAAAGACACCTCAATCCGGTCAGTAAATCTTGCTACTAAAATTGCAAGAAAAGCACAGGAAATATTTGTAAGAAATGTAACTACTTTGATCTCATTGGGGTTGTTATTGATTTTGCTTCTTTCTGTAATGACAGGATTTGCTTCCTGTTCGGCTATGTTTTCTAATGGAATTTCTACGGTAATCGCTTCCAGTTACATTGCGGATACGGACGAAATTGAAAAAGCAGAGTTGTATTATACGCAGTTGGAAGCCAGTCTTCAACAGAAAATAAACCAGATGGAAGCCCGGTATCCAGGAAAAGATGAATACAGATATAACATTGGTGAAATCGGCCATGATCCTCATACATTGATCAGTTATCTGACTGCCAGTTATGGGGATTTTAAGTTTGATGAGATAAAAGGAGAACTGGAAACAATTTTTTCTTTACAGTACGGAATCACCGTAGAGGAAAAAAGTGAAACCCGGCAGGAAACATCTACAATACAGGTAGGGCAGTCATTGGGAAATGTTGTGACCAGTGGATACTGTAATTGTCCCATCTGCTGTGGCGTGTGGAGTGGAGGACCTACTGCTTCAGGGGCAATGCCACAGGCTAATCATACGCTTGCGGTTGATGCTGCAAACCCATTTCTTCCAATGGGGACGAAAGTAGTGATGAATGGGATTGAGTACACCGTAGAAGATACTGGAAACTTTGCCCAGTATGGTGTCCAGTTTGATGTTTATTATGATAATCACGCAGTAGCTGAGGCACATGGTCATCAGACCTGGGAATGTTTTCTGGCAGAGGGCAATCAGAACTCTGTGGAAGTTACCCGTACAGTAACTGCAGATGTACTGAATGTTTCTGTTCAGGCAAAACCGCTTAGAAGTGTTATTCTGTCCAGAATGGAAGAGGATGAGCAGGAAATTTATGAAGAGGTCTATTCCAACAGAGGAAATTTACAGACATATAAAACTCCGGTTGAGTTAAACTGGTATGCCTATATCAGTACCTATTATGGATATTCTGTAAACAATGGAACCGGGCAGACACAACTTCACAGAGGTGTGACGGTTAATGTACGACAGGGAACAGAAGTGAAGTCAGCGATGAATGGTTTTGTTGTAGATGTAGGATATAGCGGAACTTTTGGAAATTATGTAGTTACGCAGGATAAAAAAGGTGTGCAGATTAAATACGCTTATCTGCAGAGCATTTCGGTAGCAAATGGTCAGGAAGTAACAACAGATACTGTAATTGGTACAACGGGAAGTACAGGAAGTGCAACCGGAAGCCAGTTATATTTGGAACTGGTCAAAGATGGGGAATATTATAATCCTGTTTTTTATATCAGTACCGGAGATAGCGGGCTGTATGTTGGAGGCGGCAGTTATGATGATGAGACTGTGCGGAGATTATTTGCGGAAGCAGACAAATATCTTGGTATGCCGTATGTATGGGGCGGTTCCAGCCCGGAGACTTCTTTTGACTGTTCTGGTTTTGTAAGCTATGTGTTTACCAATTCGGGTGTCTGCAATATGGGAAGACTTACTGCACAGGGAATTTATGACATTTGTATGCCTGTATCACCAGAAGAAGCAAGGCCAGGAGATATTATCTTTTTCACTGGGACGTATGATGCGGGAGAGCCGGTTACCCACGTAGGAATTTATGCCGGAGATGGACAGATGATCCATTGTGGAAATCCAATTCAGTATACGTCCATTAATTCTGCATACTGGCAGTCTCATTTTTATGCTTTTGGCAGGCCATAAGGAGGGCGTATTTGAACATTGAACGAATAAAAGAAGAACTTGCAAGAACCTACGTTAAGATTGAAAAGCTACAGAAAAAAGCAAGGGATCTGGAAGAACAGAAGAAACAGGCAGAGGATATGGAGTATCTGAAAATTATCCGAAGCAATGGAGTTTCCGCAGAGGAACTTCAGTTGATGATTGATATCAGTAAGGAGGAACAAAAAAAGATATTGGAAACCAGAGAAAAGGAGCAGACAGAAAATGAAGAAATTTCATAAAAGAGCAGCTGTATTTTTAACCGCAGCTACGCTAGCAGGACTTCCGGCAGGAGCTTTCTTTTATAGTTCGCCCGGAAGTCTGACTGTATGGGCAGATAATGTAGAAGTGGAATCATCAGAAGAAAGCAGCCCGGAAGATGTTGATTTTTCAGATGAATCAGAAGCTGAAATTCTTGCAGATCTAGTGGAACAGGCACAGGAAGATGCAGGAAATGATGTGACGGAAACACCGGAAGTAGGGATTACCTTTACAGAACCCGAAGGCTGGCAGACAGATACGGCAACCGTAAAAATTCAAGTGGAAGATACAAAGAATACAGGTGCTTTTTCTATTGCAAAAGTAGAAGCAAGACTTTCAGAAAATGGAGGATGGTCAGACATAACCGGAAATATGGAAGTATCCATCTCTTCTAATTGTAGTATTTATGTGAGAGTTACCGATCAGAATGGAAATACTTATGAGCAGAATCGTTACATAGAGTGTTTTGATAAAACCAAACCAACTATTATTGCGGCTGCGAAGAATGGGATACTGATCGTGCAGGGAGTTGATGCGGAATCGGGAATTGCTGCTTTGTATGTCAATGGAAATGAATTCACAGAACTGACGAATAATACATTAAATGTCCGTTTGCAAAAAGCGGATACTTCCTATGAATACTTTACCCTGCAGGCAAAAGACAAAGCAGGAAATATGTCAGAGATCTATAAAGTAGGAAACCCTTATTATGAAAATCCAGATGCAGTAAAAGAGAATACAGAGGTTTCCGGAACGGAGCAAAATGCAGCTTCTTTGCCAGCCGATGGAACTGCAAGTAAGCCCACCAGTGCTACGGCAACCGTAACGGAACATCAGACAACGAATGAGACTGCTACTGCACCAACAGAACCAGAAAACACAGGAAATGAAACGGATACAGAAGCAGATACCGGACGGGTGCAGGGAGAAAGTTCTGCTTCCGGCATGTCAACAGGAACAGTTCAGGACAAAGGGGGAAAGGAATTTTATACGATCAAGACAAAAAGTGATAAGGTTTTTTATCTGATCGTAGATAAGGATAAAACGGATGAAAATGTTTATCTTCTTACAGAGGTAGGCGAAAATGATCTGTTGAACTTTACGGATACCAACATGGTCACACTTCCACAGAACCAGGCTATTGCAGAATCCGCACTGCCACTTGAAACAGAGAAGATCACAGAGACACCGGAACCAGAAGTTACGATCATACCGGAAGAAAAGGAAGAACCTGAGAAGAAAAGCAATAATTCCGGCACGATTTTATTAATGCTGCTGGTTCTGGCAGGAGTTTGTGGTGCTTACTATTATTGGAAATTTATGAAAGGAAGAAATACTTCTTTTGATTATGAAGAGGACGAGGACGACGATGAGGAGGAAGATACAATTCGTGAGGATGATGAAGAATTAGAAGAATATGAAATGGAAGGTGAAGTAGAAGACGAAGAATCAGAGGAATAACTTTGTTTCACTTAATTACAGCGATAGGTGCAGAAAGGAGATTGAAAATTGCAGCTTGTAATTGCGGAAAAACCCAGCGTAGCCAGAAACATTGCGAAGGTGCTTCATGCCACAAACGTAAAAGATGGCTACCTGGAAGGAAAAGAATATCTGGTTTCCTGGTGTATTGGGCATTTGATTGAACTGGCTAGTGCGGATCAGTACCGGGATGACTGGAAAGCATGGAAATATGAAACACTTCCCATGATTCCGGAGAATTGGAAATATCAGATTAAAGAAAGTACCAAAGGGCAGTTTCGGGTTTTAAAGGAACTGCTTCACAGAGCAGATATCACAGAAGTTATATGTGCAACAGATGCAGGAAGAGAAGGGGAGTTGATTTTCCGTCTGGTATATAACCAGGCAGAATGTAAACTTCCCTTTAAAAGACTGTGGATTTCTTCCATGGAGGAAAAAGCAATTCTGGAAGGATTTCAGCAGATGAAAGATGGACATGAATATGATAATCTTTATTATTCTGCGGTGGCGAGAAGTGAAGCAGACTGGCTGGTGGGAATTAATGCCACCAGACTGTTTACGGTGCTGTATCACCATCGGTTGATTGTAGGTCGGGTGCAGACACCTACACTTGCAATGCTGGTGGAACGGGAAAAGAGCATCGAGAACTTCCAGAAAGAGAAGTATTATCTGGTTCATCTTCTGATGGATGGATTGGATGCTGTAAGCAACCGGATAAAAGAGAAAAGTGCTGCCGTTCAGATGATGGAGGATATGAAGGATGAAACTGCACAGATTCTTTCAGTAAAGAAAGAGAAGAAAAAGGTACAGCCGCCGAAATTATATGATCTGACCACATTACAGAGGGAAGCAAATCGTCTTCTTGGATTTACGGCACAGCAAACCTTGGACTATACCCAAAGCCTTTATGAGAAGAAACTGGTGACGTATCCAAGGACGGATAGCCAATATCTTACAGATGATATGGAAGAAAATGCGTTTTTGGTTATTGATGCGGTAAATAGAGTATTTCCAGAAATATCAATGAAGGGTTCGGAACCAGAGATAAAAAGACTTTTAAACAGCAAAAAGGTATCAGATCATCATGCAATTATACCAACGGTAGAAATTGCAAACACGGATTTAAAAGCACTTCCGGGTGGAGAAAAAGAAATTCTTATGCTGATTGCATCAAAGTTATTATGTGCATCGGAACAGGAATACATATATGAGAGTATTAAGACTGAAATTTCCTGTCATGGAGAACTGTTTACTGCATCTGGAAAGAATGTTCTCCAATATGGATGGAAAGAAGTGGAAGAACGGTTCTTTAAATCATATGGGAAAAATGCAGAAAAGCCAGAAGAGGAGGAAAGTGATTTTCCAGATATAAAAATAGGACAGGTATTTGAATGTGTTGTTGTAAAATTTAGTGAACATTTTACAGCACCGCCGAAACATTATACGGAGGATACGCTCCTTAGTGCCATGGAACACGCTGGAAGTTCGGATACGATAGAAGACGCAGAGAGAAAAGGGCTTGGAACTCCGGCTACCAGGGCAGCGATTATTGAAAAACTGATTGAGAAAGGCTTTATTGAGCGTAAAAAGAAGCAGATATTACCGACTGCAGATGGAAGAAATCTGATCAGGATTCTTCCGGAAATGATCAAATCACCAAAACTTACAGCAGAATGGGAAAATGATCTGACACTGATTTCCAGAGGCCAGAAAAATGTAGAAGAATTTCTCTTCGAAATTGAAAAAATGGTTACCAAATTGGTAAGTGATAATGGACAGCCAGTGGAAGAATACCAGAAACTATTTTCAGATGGTCGGAAAGAAATTGGAAAATGCCCAAGATGCGGCAATAAGGTTTATGTGGGAAAGAGAAATTATTATTGTTCAGGAAGTGATTGCAGTTTTACTTTATGGAAAAATAACCGATTTTTTGAGAGTCAGGGAAAAACACTTGATGAAGCAACTGTCAGGAAGCTGCTGAGTGAGAAGCAGGTGCATTTCAAAGATCTGGTATCAGAGAAAACAAAAAGGAAGTATGAAGCAACTATAAAGATGGAGGTTTCAGAAACCGGAAATCCAAAGTTTCAGTTGATTTTCCCGGAACGGAAGAAAGGAAAAAAGAATGAAGAATAAAAAAAATATGAGAAGATTTTTGTCGGGATTCTTGGCAATGCTTACAGTGTTATCTACAATTCTATCTCCAATACTGTCCTATGCGGCAGATGTAGTGCCAGTGCCAGAAGAGCCACCGTTATACGAAGAGGTAAAAAATGAACTTGATGCAGATGAGGTGGTAAAAGCAAAAGATCTGGAACTGGAAACAGGCAGTATTTTTGAAGTGGAGAAAGATTTTACCGGACTGGAAATACCAGATGAAAAAAAGGTGAAGATCACTTTCCATGAGGCAAAAAATGAGGAAAAGCAGGACTTTACAACAGATTATGAAGATACATACAAAGCTGTTTATTATGTAGAGCCAGTAAGTGGCCACCCAATTTATCAGATCAATCGTAAGCTGATTGTAAAGGAAGCGGTGGTGCAGGTTGCTGAATCTGAGAATCAGGAATCTGTAAGCAACCAGGAAGATGAGAATGAAGCAGAAGGCGAGGAACCAGCCATAGGCACTGCAGAGAGTGAAGAACCTGTGCAGGATGAGGTAAATGTAGAAATTCCGTCAGAGGATGGAATCTATGAAGAAGTAACTCCGACAGAAATTCCGGTTGAGGAAGAGCCAATAGATACACCAATTCCGGAAAACCCGTCTGAGGAAGTTTCAACAGAAGAACCTGCCATAGATGATAATCCGGATACAGACAGCACATTTGAAGAAATTACAGATACAGATCCGGAAGAAATGCCAGAGGCGACAGACGACTCTTTTACAGATGGAACAGAGAAAACAGAAGATGCAGATGGAAATTATCAGGTAAATATTGTTCGTGGAGAGGAATTTCATATTGAGCTGAACCATGAAGATGGACAGTATCAGCCAGGAGAAACCGTTGTTTTTTCCGGAGATATGCCGCAAGGCAGCTTAATTGCAGTAGGAACAACAAAAGTACAGGCAAACCAGACAGAGAATACAGAAGATTTATTGTATTCTGAGGTGACTTATCACGAAGAATCGGATAAATTCAGTTTTGAAATGCCAGCAGATGACATTGATCTAAGTGTTTCCATGGATCAGGCAGAAAACGGTATCATGTTACTTGCAACCGATACTCCATGGGATGATGCAACAAATATTGAAGCAAATAAATATTACTATTATTCAGATGGCCAGCTTCATCCGTTTGATACAGTTATGGGACAGGGTGGAAATGACAGCTACAAATATGTTCGTTACAAAGCAGGCGGGAAGACTTATACAGTAAATGCGTATTGTATGCAGCACTCCATGCAGTCACCTCCAAGTGGGACAACATATAAAAATATGGTTGAACTGGATGAAGGCGGAGATGATAAATATTTGAGAAAAGCCTTATTCTATGGATATGGCGGTCCAGGATGGGGACATACATTCAATGGATATAATGTAAAATCCATTATGGAAAAATATGGATGCAGTTCTGAGACAAGAGCCATGCAGCATTACCTGGTTGACTATTTATATGATGGCGAATCCGGATTTGGAGGTGCGCTTTCTACAACCGCTAAAAATATGCTGAAAGAGATTAAAGCAGCTCTTGCTAAAATGCCTGATCCGACAGCAATGAAACTTCTTCCAGGACTTTCCGTTAATGCAACGGGAAAGGAAACTGAAAGTTTTACCTGGAAGGCAAATGAAGCATTTACCATTACCATTCATCTGGAGAACGGAGTAAGCCTTGTTAATGAAACCACAGGAAAAACGGCATCTGGAAATGTCACTGTAAAGGGTGGAGAGAAATTCCATCTTGTAGCTACAACAGCCAATATGGGCAGTCTGAAAGGAAAGTATGCGATCACTTCCAATTTTCCCCTGGATTTCCATGCAATGCTTTTAAAACTGGAGAGTTCACAGGACATTGGTTTTGGCTACTATACAGATTCCTCTGACCTGCAGATTACAGTTGACTGGCCGGAAGAAGCAGTTATTGAAATTACAAAGAAAGATGGAGATACTGGAAAAAATCTGGCTGGAGCCGTGTATGGGGTATATAGTGATAACGCCTGCACAAAGCTGATTGTTAAGATGCCGCCAACAGACAGCAATGGTTCTTCACGTGTAACTCTTACCAAGACACAGGATACTGTTTACTTAAAAGAGATTACAGCACCGGAAGGTTATGTTGTCCAGGCTTCTTCGTATGGAGTGAAATTAGTAGTTGGCAGTACAACCAAACAGACTGTAACGGACAAAGAGCAGAAAGGAAATCTGACCGTTTATAAAGAGGGAGAAGTTTTTGTAGGAGCTGTATCTGATGAAAATGGAACTTCATTCCAGTATGAGAAACGCCGTCAGAAAGGAGCCGTTTATAACGTATATGCTGCCGAGGATATTGTAACAGCAGGTGGAAAAACAGTTTACAAAAAAGGCGCAGAAGTAGCGAAAAATCTGATCACAGGTGAGAACGGTTCTGTAACGGTAAAGAATCTTCCGCTTGGAAGCTATAATGTAACAGAAGCACAGGCCCCGGAAAATTTTTATAATGCAAAAGAAACAAAAAAAGTAACCATTTCTTATGCAGGGCAGACTGCAGAAGCGGCTTTCTCAGAGACTACCTTTACAAATGACCGTCAGAAAGCAGTGGTGCAGGTGATAAAGAAAGACAAAGATACTGAAAATACACTATCCGGAGGGCATTTTGCTCTGTTTGCAGCGCAGGATATGAAAACTGTGGATGGAAAAGCAGCGGTAAAAAAAGATGCTCTGATTGAGACTGCAATTACTGGTACTGATGGAAAAGCAGCATTTAAAGCAGATCTTCCAGTGGGATTTTCTTATTATGTAAAAGAAGTCCAGGCTCCGGCTGGTTATGTCAGAAATGAGAAAGATACTTATTCTTTCCAGTTCAGTTATACCAATGATGAACAGGCAAAAATTTCTTTCAGTCATACTTTTGTGAATGACAGGGTCAGTGCTGCAATCTTTTTGAATAAAAAAGATGCCGAGACAAAAGAAAATAAGGCACAGGGAGATGCTTCCCTGGAAAATGCGGTGTATGGACTTTATGCAAGAAACGACATTACCCATCCAGATGGAAAGACAGGCGTTATTTATAAAGCCGGAAGCCAGATTGGTACGCTAACTACCGATAAAGAAGGAAAAGCAAGGATAGAGAATCTTTATCTTGGAGAGTATTACATCAAGGAAATTACCCCATCCGTAGGATATCTGGCAGACGAGCATGAATATGATCTTGTATGCAGTGATGAAGGTGATCTGACAGCGGTTGTAGAAAAAGAGTGTACCTCACTGGAAACGGTGAAGAAACAGCCGTTTGAACTTATTAAAGCTGCCAATAATGGAGACACAGATGCTGCATTACTATCCGGAGCTGGATTTAGTGCATATCTGGTATCTTCTTTGGTGGTAAAAGAGGATGGAAATTATGATTTTTCCTCTGCAGAGCCGGTTGTGATCGGTGAAAATGGAGCAACGGAAATTTTTACAAATGAGAAAGGCTATGTAAAATCCATTGCAATTCCATATGGAACATATCTGGTGAGAGAAACTACAACACCCCATAATTACAAACCTGTAGATGATTTTATTGTCCGGATTACAGAGAATAAACCAACAGAGCCGCAGACATGGAGAGTTCTTTTGGATAAAGAATTTTCTGCAAAACTGAAAATTATCAAACAGGATGATGAGACTAAAAAATCTGTTCTAATTCCGGGAACAGAGTTTAAAATTTATGATATGGATCATGAAAAATATGTAGAGCAGGTAACTACATACCCAACAACCGTTACACATATCTCTTATTTCACAGATACAGATGGATATCTGATCCTGCCGCAGAATTTAAAAATCGGTCATTATAGAATCGAAGAGGTAACAGCACCGGACGGTTATACCATTAACAAAAATTATGTCGAAATACAGGTGGACACCAATACCCTGTATCAGACTGATCCGGTATCAGGTGATGCAATCATTGAAGTTGTATATGAGAATCATCCGGTGAAAGGAAAACTCACTGTACAGAAAAAAGGAGAGGTTCTTTCGACCTATAAGAATGATTTTAAGTATGAAGTTCAGAATCTTTCCGGTGCAGTATATGAAGTGTATGCTGCAGAGGATATTTATACAGCTGATTTCCAGAAAGATGACACAGGAAAAAGAATCCTGAAATATGCAAAGGGTGAAAAAGTTGCAGAACTGACAACGGATGAATCTGGAAAAGCAGAGCTTGATAATCTGCCTCTAGGAGAATACAAAGTTGTAGAAAAGACTGCACCGGAGGGATTTGTATTAAATGAAGAAGAACAGAAGATTTCTTTCGTCTATGCAGACCAGGATACACCAGTGATCTCACAGAGTGCAGAGTTTATAAATGACCGCCAGAAAGTAGAAATGTCAGTTGTGAAAAAAGATGCTGAAAATGAGAAAGGGCTTTCTGGAGCAGAGTTTGGTCTTTACGCAAAAGAGGATATAAAAGCAGGGGATAAGGTACTGGTAAAAGCAGACGAACTGCTTACAAAAGCGGTAACAGGTGAAGATGGAAAAGCTGTTTTTGAGCAGGATCTGCCATTTGGAACTTATTATGTGAAAGAACTGGCAGCCCCAGATGGTTTTGTATCTTCGGATGAGAAGATTGAGGTGACTGCGAAATATCAGGGACAGGAAGTAAAAACAGTAAAACTGGAAACTGTTTTTAGGAATGCGCCGACAACAACTGAATTTACGAAATCAGATATTACAACAGGTGTGGAACTTGACGGAGCAACACTGACGGTTTTGGATTCAGACGGAAAAGAAGTAGAAAAATGGACTTCTGTAAAAGGAAAAGCTCATGTAATAAAAAGACTCCATGTGGGAAAAACCTACACACTTCGGGAAGAGTTTGCACCATATGGTTATCTGCAGGCGGAGGAAGTGAAATTTACAGTTTCTGATACTGCAGATGTTCAAAAAGTAGAAATGAAGGATGCTGTTCCGGTTGGACGAATCATCATCAATAAAAAAGGTGAATTTGTCAAAGAAGTTACCTGGAAAGATATGCTGGCAGGCGGCATGGACGCAGCATTTGGCTATGTTACAGGTTCTTTGAAAGATGTTACTTTTGAAATTTATGCAGCGGAGGATATCAAGGCTGCAGATGGGGAAAGCAGTGATTATTATAAAAAGGACGAACTGGTAGCAACAATTACGACAGATGCTCTTGGATATGCAAGATCAGAAGATCTTCCTTTAGGCAAATATTATGTAAAGGAAAAAGAGACGGCGGATGGATATGTTCTGGATGGAGAAATCAGAGAGGTTGATCTGACTTATCGTGATCAGAATACTCCGGTTGTGACTTATGATGAGGACTGGCAGAATAACCGCCAGAAAGCAAAAGTAACTGTAGTTAAGAAAGAAAAAAATACAGACCGTGTTCTGGAAGGCGGAGTATTTGCACTTTATACAAAGAATGATATTTTAAATGCAGAAGGCGAAGTAATCCTGAAAGCAGATACCATGATCGAGCAGAAAGCTACGGATCAGGATGGAAGGATTGTATTTACGGCAGATCTTCCAATCAATGGCAGCTACTATGTAAAAGAAGTGCAGGCTCCTGCTGGATTTGTGACAACAGAAGAAATCAAGGAATTTGATTTTGCTTATGCGGGAGAAGAGGTTGCAGAAGTATCCTTTGAGTTCACTTATGAAGATGAGCCAACTACTTTTGAAATCACAAAATCAGATATTACAACCGGGGAAGAATTACCAGGTGCAAAACTGAAAGTATCCGATTCAGAGGGAAACGTTGTGGATGAGTGGACATCCGGAAGCACACCACACATCATTAAGGAACTGGAAGTTGGAAAGAAATATACATTAACAGAGACAATTCCTGCTGATGGTTATGCAACTGCAGAATCCATTACGTTTGTAGTAGAAAATACTGCAGATATACAGAAAGTAGAAATGCAGGATGATACAACAAAAATTCTGATCAGTAAAATTGATATGACAGATGGAAGCAGCGAGGTAAAAGGTGCTAAACTGTATATTCTTAATGAAAACCAGGAAGTTATGGAAAGCTGGACATCTGGTGATCAGCCCCATTATGTAGAGAAACTTCCAATCGGTACTTATACATTATTGGAGGAAACAGCACCGAAGGGTTACATTGTGGCAAATAAAGTGACATTTGAGGTTAAGGACACCGGAGATGTTCAGGGAGCCAAAATGGAAGATGAACAGGCAATGGGCAAGGTAATCTTAAATAAAACAGATAAAGACACCAAGAAGCCAATGAAAGGTGTAGAATTTGCCCTTTGTGACAGTAAAGGTAAAGTTCTGGAAACTCTGGTAACAGACAGTGCCGGTCATTCAGAATCAAAGAATTATCCGATTGCGACTTTTAAGAATGGGCAGTATAAAAAAGCAATCACATACATCCTGAAAGAAACAAAAACACTGGATGGATATCAGCTTGATGAAACAGAGCATAAAATTCAGTTTGAGTATGTCAATGACCGTACTCCTGTGATTGAATATACTCTGGATCTGACAAATGAGAAAGCTCCGGAAAAAGATACTCCAGAAACATCAGAAAATCAGGAAGGCAGCACTCCTGTTTCCCATAGTTCTGATGCGACTTCCGTATCCAGTTCACCAAAAACAGGAGATAATACAAATATTGCTATTTTTGTGCTGGCGCTTGCAGTATCAGCAGGATGTCTGGGAACTGTAGTGACAGTTAAGAGAAAACGCAAATGATAATATAAATAGTGTTCTGGGGCTGTGGTTACTGCACAGCCCCATTTTGAAAAGGAGAAGAAATTGAAATTAGGAGCAAGAATAAGAAAAATCCGTATGTTTCGCAACATAACTCAAAAGGAATTGGGACGCAGGTTAGGATATGGGGAAAGTAGTGCGGATGTGAGAATCGCCCAATATGAAAGTGGACAGCGTACACCGAAGCAGGAAACGCTTATCCGGATAGCAGAAATATTGGAAGTTGATGTCCGAAATTTTTTAAGTCCTGGAATTGCGACAATGGACGAATTAATGGAAACTTTATTCTGGATGGATGAAGAAAATAGAGGGCTTTTTCATCTGTTCCTGCTAAATGATTCAGAAAGTGAAATAGTTGGAATCACAATGAGGGATAAAAAAACAATGTCTTATCTGCAGGAATGGATGGGGAAAAAGCAGAAACTGGGCGATGGAAGAATTACAGAAGAGGAATATCTGGAATGGAAACTGCATTGGCCAGAGGATAAGAGAAAAACAGAATATAAAACCGTATGAAGTAAAAAGGAATTGCTTTGCGGAGAGTTACCTGTTAGAATATTACTGGAGCAACCGTGTACAGGGTTGGTAAAAACCTCCTGGATTTTCAGATTCCGTTAAGGGATACAGAAGAAGGGAGGTGGAGCGAATGGATACATACGAAGTCTTGAGCTTATTGTTCTTAGGCGGTACGTTTCTGATTGCTTTGCTTGCCTATTTGGATAATAGGGACAACAAGCGAAAAAAATAGCCTACCCTGTCTGCCAACAGGATAGGCAGCTCTCTTTGAGAGCAAAATAAATTAAAACCTAATCCAGGAGCATCCACCTTGTGGGCGGTTACTCTTTTCAATTAGAATATAGCATTTTCTCTCCGAAAAGTAAAGTACATTTTATGCAGCCAATTCTAAAAAGAGTGGGCTGCTTTTTTATTGACAGGAGGGAAGTTAAATGTCTAAACTACAGGACATCCGAAACTTGGTACAGGAACATGCCGTATCAGTGAGCAGTTCGCCAGGGGATTGGATGGATTATATGGACACAGCATCAAGGTTATATCGTTATTCTTTTTCAGACCAGCTTCTGATCCATGCACAGCGTCCAGACGCAACAGCCTGTGCATCACTGGAACTATGGAATGAAAAGATGTTACGCTGGGTAAATCGTGGTGCAAGAGGAATTGCCTTGTTTGATGAAACCTGGCAGAATACCAAACTTCGTTATGTGTTTGATATTTCGGATACCCACATGGTAGCCGGAGGCAGAAGCCCATATCTTTGGAAGATGCAGGAACACCAGAGAGAAGAGATCCTCACCCATCTGGCAGAAGTCTATGCTCTGGAAGAAAAGGATGCGGCAACTTTGCAGGACGCATTGATGGCGGTCGCAAGGGAAATGGTCAATGACAATCTGGAGGAATACCTGGATGGATTGGAATATGCTGTAGAAGGTACTTATCTGGAAGATCTGGATGAGGTGACGATCCGCAGTGATTTTCGTCAGCTGGCAACAGACAGTGTTTACTATCTGCTTTCCAGGCGATGCGGGCTTGACCCGATGGAACTTCTGGAAGAAGAGGACTTCATGCATATCACAGATTATAACCGTCTGTCAGTTCTCACCTTCCTTGGAAATGCGGCAAGCCAGCTCAGTGAGAGTATTCTGATTGATATTGGAAAGACCGTACATAAAATTTCTCTGGAAGAAGCGAGAAAAGAGGTTGAAAAATCCAATGAAAGGAATTATAATAACTTTACCACGTTAATACGCGAAATTAAAAATCAGGATGCAGAAACGAAAAAAGAAGAAAATATTGAAAATGAAGGAGGAAACGATTATGGAACTGACATATCATCGCAAGGGAGATTACCTGTTTCCGAATCTGACCGTCGAAGAGGAAGAAGTGACGATCGGGAAATATGGGATGCTGCGGAGGACATTTCTGAAAGAACACAAGAACAGCCTTTATCAGAGCCTGTTCCTGACCGGGAAGCTGAACAGCCATCTGGAACAGATCGAGAAAGCAGCACAGGAGAGAATGGACAGCCAGATGGAGAAATTACTGGAGAAGAATCCGGCACCGGACAAGGAAGCAGATCCGATGGCATGGACAGCACACATGAACGCACTGATGGCAACAGCGGAAGAGAGCATCTTGACGGAATTGGTATACAGTTAGTCGAAGATACAAGAGAAGATGGATTGAGTAAAGCAGAGGAAGAGATCGCCTCTGCTTTATCTTTGCCCGAATATCCCACCGCAAATGAACAAAGACGGCAGATCGAGGAAAGGGCAGCTGCCCTTTATGCCGGAGAAATTCCGATTCCAGAGCAAGTTGTTGATGAGATCTTACGGACAGGAGGAAACCGGAAAGCCAGCCAGCTCCGGATCATCTATAATTTCATGAGTGAACAGACACCGGAGGAATATACGGAGTTTGTGAAGCGTGAATACCGTAAAGGTGGAAAAGGTTTTCAGATTGATGGAAATGAATATTCAGTCTGGTTTGATGAAACCGGGATGCAGATCGCAGTAGGGCATACGGTTACAGACCATATCTTAGATAAGGCATTTTTATCATGGGAAGATGTCAGCGGACGTATCCATCAGCTTTTAGACCAGGGTGAATATGCACCGCAGTCTGTATTGGATGCGGCAAGAAGTAATGCAGTAAAAGAACACGCCCAGGCTCTTGCCTATATGAAAGGGGATATGGCAGAAGGAGTAGCGGAGATTGTTTTTGACGAAGAGGACTTACCACATCTTCGCAGTATCTATCCGGAGATCACGGATTATCTGGAAGAAAAGCTGGAGGATCCCCAGTGGCTTTCGGAACTGAATGAAAGACTGGATGCACTGGCAGAAGCCTATGAAGAAAATCATTCTATTATGCGTTTCCATCATTATAATCCTATAAATATCTCAAAGCAGTTTCAAAAGTTTGCGGATGAGGTGATTCCTTATCAGGTTAGGGACGGCTTTGCCTGGAAAGAACATCCGATGTTCATTACACAGGATGAGATTGATGCTTATCTTGCAGGAGGTGGAGCGTATTCGCAGGGCAGGCTTAGGACGTATTCCTTTTATCTACTTCATGAAGATGAAAGATCGAGGACAGGTTTTATCAAGGAACAGTATGGAATCGGTGGAAGCAGTCATGCACTGTCTGGTGCCGATGATTCACACGCAAACTATGATGGAAAAGGCTTGTTTCTTGCAAGAGGTGCTTATGGGAATCCATATACGTCAATTTTATTATCCTGGAATAAAGTTGCAAATAGAGTAGCTTATCTGATCAAGAATGACCAGTTCCTGCAGGCAGAAGATTATGCTCGTATGCCGGAATATGAACGGGAGCAGATGGCGAATAAGGTACTCCGCTTTTATGACCGTCTTCCGGAAGAGATAGACAGACCATTTACGGATGATTTCTTCTGGGAAAAACCAGGAAAAGAAATGGTGTCAGTTTTAGAGAATCCAGAGCAGACAGAAGAACTGTTACAGAAGATGGATGCAGCATTGGCAGCTCTTCCATTGGATTTTGAAGCGTATGGGACAAACTATCAGCAGAAAACAGAACTTCTTTCGGAACTTCATCAGTATGCAGAAGGAACCTATACGATTTTTCCGACACCGGAAGCAGAACCGTCTTTTGCGGAACCATCCGGGCACCAGATGACTATGTTTGATTTCTTGGATACGAAGGCAGTGATAGAACCGACCGTAGTAGATATGTCAGATGTGGAGGAAATAGAAGAGGAAGAGGTTACTGCCGAAGAATCTATTCCGGAAAGCCAGGAACAGGAAAAAGCTGTGATAGAACCACACAACTTCCGTATCCAGGATAATGACCTTGGTGCAGGCGGTCCGAAGGCAAAGTATAAGGCAAATATGGAAGCCATCCATTTGTTACAGACGTTGGAGAAAGAAGAACGTCTGGCAACACCCGAAGAACAGGAAATCTTATCCCGTTATGTTGGCTGGGGTGGTATCCCACAGGCATTTGAGGAGAATAACAGCAGCTGGGCAAATGAGTATCTGGAATTAAAGAATACCTTATCACCAGAAGAATACAGTGCAGCAAGGGCATCGACCTTAAATGCTTTTTATACGTCCCCGACCGTGATCCGAAGTATGTATGAAGTACTGGAAAATATGGGAGTGAAACAGGGAAATATTCTGGAGCCGTCCTGTGGTGTCGGTAACTTTATGGGACTGATCCCGGAGAGTATGGGCAAAGCCAATATGTACGGTGTGGAACTCGACCCGGTTTCGGGAAGAATCGCAAAACAGCTTTACCAGAAAAACAAGATTGCAGTACAGGGATTTGAGGAAACCAGTTATCCGGACAGCTTTTTTGACTGTGTGATAGGCAATGTTCCATTTGGGGCGTATCAGGTCAGTGACCGCAGATATGACCGGCATCATTTTATGATCCATGATTATTTTATTGCAAAATCCCTTGATCTGGTCCGTCCGGGCGGTGTAGTTGCAGTGGTAACTTCCAGTGGAACGATGGATAAGCAGAACCCGGCAGTGAGACAGTATATCGCAAACCGGGCAGAACTGCTTGGAGCCATCCGATTACCGAATAATGCGTTCCAGAGAAATGCCAATACCAGCGTTGTTTCTGATATTCTGTTTTTCCAGAAAAGGGACAGGGCATCCATTGAGGAACCGGAATGGTTAAATTTAAAGGAAACACCGGAAGGCTATTCAGTCAATGCTTATTTTGCAGAGCATCCGGAAATGGTGCTTGGTGAGTTTACTACAGAAAGTACCCAGTATGGAAAGCAGGAAGTGACCGTAAAACCAAAAGAAGGAATTACCTTAGAAGAACAATTAAAAGAAGCTGTCCAGAATATCCATGGTACGATCACGGAACTGGAACTTTCGGATACAGAGCTGGAGGAGGATGTTGTCTCTATCCCGGCAGACCCGGAGGTAAAGAATTTTAGTTTTACTGTGGTAGATGATGAAGTTTATTACCGGGAAAACTCTGTGATGAACCGCATGGAGCTTCCGGCAATGACAGCGGAACGTGTCAAAGGGATGGTGAAGATTCGTGATATTACGAATGAACTGATCCAGTGCCAGATGGAAGAGGGAAGCGATGAACAGATCACAAAGCTGCAGGGAAAACTCAATGAAGAATACGATACCTTTACAGCAAAATATGGTCTTATCAGCAGCAATGCCAATAAGCGGGCATTTAGTCAGGACAGCAGCTATTGTCTTTTGACTTCTCTGGAATTTCTGGATGATAAGGGAGAACTGAAACGGAAAGCGGATATTTTTACCAAAAGGACGATCCGCCGGGCAGAAACGGTGACTTCTGTGGATACTGCCAGTGAAGCCCTTGCTGTTTCCATTGGTGAGAGGGCAGGTGTTGAACTTTCCTATATGGCACAGCTTTCCGGGAAAACAGAAGCAGAGCTTACCGAAGAACTGGCAGGGGGGATCTTTAAGAATCCGATCAGTGAAAAATGGGAGCCGTCGGATGAATATCTTTCTGGAAATGTGAGGGAGAAACTGCAGATTGCAAAACAGTTTGCAGAAGATCACCCGGAATATCAGGTGAATGTGCAGTATTTGGAGCAGGTACAGCCAAAAGATCTGGATGCATCAGAGATTGAAGCAAGACTTGGGGCAACCTGGATCTCCGAGGATTACATTACACGGTTCATGGCAGAAACATTCCATACACCAAGATATTATGTAGGGAGCAAGGTCAAAGTCCAGTATGCCGAAGTGACCGGACAGTGGAATGTTATGGGAAAAAATGTGGACAGCTACGGAAATGCCCTTGTTACTTCCACATATGGAACACAGAGAGCCAATGCCTACCGCCTTTTGGAAGATTCCTTAAACCTTAGAGATACCAAGATTTATGACACGGTACAGGATGCCGATGGGGAACACCGGGAATTAAATCGGAAGGAAACGATGCTGGCACAGCAGAAGCAGGAGCTGATCAAAGAGGAATTTAAGGAGTGGATATTTAAAGACCTGCACCGACGGGAAGATCTCTGTAAAATTTATAATGAACGATTTAACAGCATCCGTCCACGGGAATATGATGGAAGCCATATTCAGTTTGTCGGCATGAACCCGGAGATCACCTTGATGCCACATCAGAAAAACGCAGTGGCTCATGTGCTGTATGGAAATAATACGTTACTGGCTCATTGCGTAGGAGCAGGAAAGACGTTCCAGATGATCGCAGCCGGTATGGAATCAAAACGGCTGGGACTCTCACAAAAGAATCTTTATGTTGTGCCAAACCATCTGACCGAGCAGTGGGGCAGTGATTTCCTACGTCTCTATCCGGGAGCAAATATCCTGGTGGCAACGAAGAAAGACTTTGAGCCGGCAAACCGAAAACGGTTCTGTTCCCGTATTGCGACAGGGGATTATGATGCCGTGATCATCGGCCATACGCAGTTTGAGAAAATCCCTCTTTCAAGAGAACGGCAGATTGTCATGCTGGAAGATCAGATCGCAGATATTACGTTTTCCATTGAAGAAGCGGCACATCAGGCAGGGCAGAATTATACCATCAAGCAGTTGGAAAAAACAAAGAAGAGTCTGCAGGCGAGGATGAAGAAACTCAATGACCAGACCAGAAAGGATGATGTAGTAACTTTTGAGCAGTTGGGTGTAGACCGGCTGTTTGTGGATGAGAGCCATAGTTTTAAGAACCTTTTTTTGTATACAAAAATGCGGAATGTGGCGGGTATCTCACAGACGGATGCACAGAAAAGTTCGGATATGTTTATGAAATGCCGGTATATGGATGAACTGACAGGCGGCAGAGGAATCACCTTTGCTACAGGTACTCCTGTATCAAATAGTATGACCGAGCTTTACACTATCATGCGTTATCTCCAGTATGACACACTCATGCGTATGGGTATGGGACACTTTGATTCCTGGGCGGCAACGTTTGGGGAGACAGTAACCGCAATCGAATTATCACCGGAAGGAACGGGCTATCGTGCGAAAACACGGTTTGCCCGTTTTTTTAATCTTCCAGAGCTGATCTCCATTTTTAAGGAAGCTGCGGATATTCAGACATCGGATATGCTGAATCTTCCTGTACCGGAAGCAGAGTTTATCAATGAAGTCTTAAAACCAAGTGAAGAACAGCAGGAAATGGTCAGTGCCTTTTCGGAACGTGCGGAAGAAGTAAGAGCCGGTCTTGTGAATCCAACGGTGGACAACATGCTCAAGATTACCAATGACGGAAGAAAATGTGCATTGGATCAGAGGCTATTAAATGAACTCCTTCCGGATGCAGAAAAAAGCAAGGTCAATACCTGTGTGGAAAATGCTTTTCAGGTATGGGACGAGGGAAAAGCAGATCGGACAACACAGCTGATCTTCTGTGACTTGTCTACTCCAAAAGGGGATGGGACTTTCAATGTATATGATGATGTCCGAAACAAACTGGTTGCTAGGGGAATCCCGAAAGAAGAGATTGCGTTTATCCATGAATACAACACGGAGACAAAGAAAGCAGATTTGTTTGCAAAGGTACGGGCCGGGCAGGTGAGAATCCTTATGGGTTCCACTCCAAAACTCGGTGCTGGTACCAACGTACAGGACAGGCTCATTGCCCTCCATCACCTTGACTGTCCGTGGAAGCCGTCTGATCTGGAACAGCAGGAAGGACGTATCTTAAGACAGGGAAACCAGAATGACAAAGTAAAGATATTCCGGTATGTGACGGAAAATACTTTTGATGCGTATATGTGGCAGATTTTGGAGAATAAGCAGAAGTTCATCAGCCAGATCATGACCAGTAAATCCCCGGTCAGGGCTTGTGAAGATGTGGATGATACGGCACTGTCCTATGCAGAGATCAAGGCACTTGCTACAGGCAATCCGTACATTAAGGAAAAAATGGATCTGGATGTGCAGGTGAGTAAGCTGAAACTTCTAAAGGCAAACCATACCAGTCAGATTTACCGTCTGGAATCCGATATTGCAAAGAATTTCCCGGTACAGATCAGTGCATTGAAAGAGCGGATTGCCGGGATGCAGGTGGATTCGCAGGTAGTAAAAAGCGTGGATTTACAGGATAATGACACGTTTGCCATGACGGTAGGGAATGTCCTTTATGAAGATAAGAAAGAAGCAGGCGAGGCATTGATCGCCGCCTGTGCAGGGTTAAAAACTGTCAGCACCGGCGGAAAGGTCGGGGAATATCATGGGTTTGCGTTATCTGCTTCCTACAATATGTTCTCCAATGCGTTTGAACTGACGGTCAAAGGAAAATGCTCTTATAAGCTGGAGATTGGAAAAGACCCGATAGGAAATATGCAGCGTATCCATAACACCCTTTCTTCTATCGACAGGAAACTGACGGAAAGTGAGCAGAAATTGGAAACTGTACAACAGCAGCTTGCTACTGCACAGGAAGAGGTAAAGAAGCCATTCCCGAAAGAAGCAGAGCTGAATGAAAAGATGGAACGATTATCCGAGTTAAATGCCCTGCTGAACATGGATGAAAAGGGTAATGAGACGATTATGGCAGATGAGGATATTGGCAGAGAAGGAAGCAGCACAGACAGCAGGGATGCCATAGAAGAAAAAGAACTTCCGGAAACAGCAGACAGAATCCTTAAGCCGTCTATTCTGGAACGCTTAAAGCAGGAGAAGGCACAGCAGAATACAGCGGAACAGCCATCTGTACAGAAAGCTGCAAAGAAAAAACATGAACAGGAGTTATAAAAGATTTCCCGTCAGAGTTTTCTCTGGCGGGGACATAAAATGGAGGGTTTGTTTATGGCAAATAATATAGAAAAACAGTTAAAAGAAATATCGGAACGGCTGGAACAGGGAGTAAAGGAAATCTTTACTTCGGAGAGATATACCGAATATCTGAATACCATGTCAAAGTTCCACAATTACAGCTTTAATAACACGTTGCTGATCACCATGCAGAAACCGGAAGCAACACTGGTGGCAGGCTATCAGGCATGGCAGAAGAAATTTAACCGTCATGTAAAACGTGGAGAGAAAGGAATCCAGATCATCGCACCAGCACCGATACGGGAGAAACAGGAGATTGAAAAGATCGACCCGGTAACAAAAGAGCCTGTGATCGGGGATGATGGACAGCCGGAAACAGAGATCGTGGAGATGGTGATACCGAGATTCCGTGTAACGACAGTGTTTGATGTCAGCCAGACAGAGGGGGAACCGATCGCAGAACTGGAGGTACCGGAGCTTACCGGAAGTGTACAGTTTTATGATACGTTTATGCAGGCATTGCAGAATATTTCTCCTGTACCGATCCGCATGATGAATGTGGAAGGGGATGCAAAAGGCTATTATCACCAGACAGAAAAATATATTGCGATAAAGGAAGATATGAGTAATGTACAGACGATGAAAACCGGAGTCCATGAAGTGAGCCACGCATTGCTGCATGACCGGGAAGTAATGGATGTGGAAGGCGTCTTAAAAGACCAAACAACAAAGGAAGTGGAAGCAGAAAGTATCGCTTATATTGTCTGCAACCATTTTGGTCTGGATACTTCAGAATATTCGTTTACCTATATCGCCAGCTGGTGCGAGAGCAGGGATATGAAGGCGTTGAAAGCATCAATGGATACCATCCGAAAAACATCTGCAGAGATCATTGGGAACATTGAGGAGCAGATGCATGAGCTGGAAAGAGAAAATATCATGCAATATGAAGAAAAAGAAGCATCTGCCACCAGACAGGAAAAACTGGAACAGGACAGTGCGGAAAAGATTGATGAAACTTTGCTTTTTCATGGAGAAAGCGGTCGTTTTGCAATCTATCAGATGGATACGGGCGGAGAGCATACTTATCAGTTTATGGGTTTTGAATCAGCTAAAAAATTAGGCTATACCATTGAGGGGAAAGACTACAGGATGGTGTATGCGGCTCCGTGGACACCAACGATCACATTAGAGGATATTTTTGAGAGATTTAATATCAACCGCCCGAACGATTTTCATGGACATTCCTTATCGGTAAGCGACGTCATAGTTATAAACCGGACGGCGGAGACAAAGGCTTATTATGTGGATTCTTTCGGCTTTGAGGAACTTCCGGACTTTGTACAGCAGAGAATGGAGATGCTGGAAAATAATCATACCAGAGCCTATCCGCCAGTTTATAAAGGAACACTTGCTCAGGCAATGGAAGAACGGGATGTAGATGCTTATCTGGATTCCAGAAAGTTAAATATTGATTGTAAGAAAGCAATCGAGGAAGCAATCGCATTAAATTTTGACGGGCTGCATTTAAAGGAAGATGTCGCAAAACAAGTGCTGGAACAGTTTGGAGAAGAACGTATGACGTTTGTTATGGCAAATACACTTCGGGAACTTTCTTATGACGGCAGATTTTCCAAACAGAACAAAGACTGGGCAGAACATATCGAAATCCCGGAAAATATCAATCAGGGGAAGAATCTGAATCAGGATTATGTGATAGAAAGCCACCCAGCGGTGTTAGATGGATTTATTGATATGGCAAGGGCAGAGATCCGTATGCAGAAGATTGAACAGGCATTAGATGAAGCGGAAGTCACCATTACAGCAGATACCAGAGGATTTGAAGCAGATGGACATGCAGGAACCTGGCATACAGTAGATGAAAGAGAGTATGCAGGGGAGAAGTTCTTCTTCATGGAACATGATGAGTATGGTTCAGATGTGGCAGGGATTATCGTATCGGAACATGGTCAGCTTGTCGCAGAAGATCTCTGGAATGGGTATGATGCAGGAGCATTGGAAGCTATTTCAGAATATCTGCAGGAGAAAGGGATTTCTGTGGAAGGACTTATGCCGGAACTGGAACCGGATGAACTGGCATATAAGATTGACGATAGGTATTTTGCAATCCAGAGAACAGAGGAAGGCTATGATTATACCTTTTATGCTTTGGATTACGATGAGATCGACGGCGGTGCCTATGACAATCCTGATATTTCTATGCAGCAGGCAATGGAAGATATTCTGGAAGATGAAGAAATGTCCCTGGAAAATGCAGTTCCCGTTGACTATGAGGATTTGATGGCAGAAGTGGAAGAAGCAGGCGAACGGCAGATGCAGCTGGCACAGTTATTAAAGAATTGTCCACCAAGTATTTTTGAGGATTATGACAGGGAAAGAGCAGTGGATACCTGTGAGGGAATTGTAATGCAGTTTACCAAGAGCAAAGGGTATCTGACCGTACAGGCAACGGAAGAAGGCTATTTTTATATTTTTTATGATTCTGACCTGCACGAAATCCATTCCAATGATTATGACGATCCCAAAGTATCTGTTCAGAAAGCTACTTATGAAATCTTAAAAAGTGAAAGAATGGATGATATGGAATGTGTCAAAGTGGACTATAAAGAATTTGAGGCAATGACCATCCAACATTCAAAGGATTTACTACAGTCAGGTGAGCTTCGTGCGACTTCTGAGATTGGAAGAGATGAAGCAGCATTAAATGGTCTTAGCAGGGCAGAAGTGGAACGGGGTGTCTTGTATCACGCACAGGGTATTCTGGAAGATATGGGATTAGAAAATGAAGTAGAGCTGCTTGCAGCAAGGGTGCATGGTTCCAGAAGCAGAGAGGAACTTTACAGAGATGATTCTGACCTTGATGTGGTGCTTTCTTATCGTGGCAATATCCGGGAGGACAGTTTCTTCAATGAATTAAATGCTCATGGTATAGCAATGGCAGGTATTAAGGTGGACATCAATCCTATCGCAGAAGAAAGAATCACTCTGGCAGAATATATGAAAGAGTCAGAAGCCTATCTTGATCAGAAGGAAATCGAAAAGCTGGCGGTGGATTTAGATAATTTCAGCTATGAATATGACACTTACGAATATAAAGATATCGTTGAGAACAGGGAAGAACAGGTGAAGAAAATCACAGAGGACATTCTGAATAAGAAAACAGGGTGTTTAAAGGACTGGTTGGTTGAAGTATCGGAAGAATCTGATATAGACAGTGATGTGATAACTGCCCGGTCACTGCTCTCCCGTTTAGAAAATGCAGAAACCTTTTCTATCTTTACCAGACAATCAGAACAGGAACAGCCAGAAGCTACGATCAGTTTCTATGTAGCAGAGTGCATGGAGTTCCCGGTCATGGGTGAGTACCATAATAATCTTACTCTGGAAGAAGCAATCAAAATCTATGAAAGTATTCCGGCAGAACGCCTGCATGGAATCAAAGGGATTGGTTTTGATCTGCAGGACGGGGATGAGGATTATTCCGGGGAATACGGACTCATGAGTGGAGACAGGATAGACAGGGATCTGATTGATATGATTCCACATTATAAGGAAAGCCCATTGGTACAGAAAGCAATCAATGACATGGAAAAGTATCTGAATGAGAAACATGGAAAAGTGCAGGAGGCAGAACAGACCGTGGAAGTGAAACAGAAAGTTTCAGAAACACCATTCAAGAAAGAATCCGTATCAGTAGAATCGAACCGGGAACAAAACAAAGAGCCTGCAAAGGGTGGAAAAGGGGAACTGAAAAAATCCGTGCTGCAGTCGTTAAAAGAGTTCCAGGCAAGAGCAAAAGCACAGGAGCAGAAAGAAATGGCAACTGAAAAATCCAAAGCACATAAGAAGGGAAATGTAGAATTATGATGAATCTGGCAATGAACTTTGATACAGATGAATGCTTAGTGACCGCAATGTTTGATAAAGGCAACCGAAATGATACGATGGAAGCTATCGACAATATCATTCCATTTCTGAAAGGGGATGCGGATATGATCGGGCTGGTCTGCAATACCATAAGAAAGCTGTTCTGCATGAGTGATGAAGGCTATGAGATTTTTCTTATGGATCTGGAAGATTATAAAGTGGATTTGGAAGATAATTATAAAAAATAGAGAATATTTTGTGTGAATTAGTGTTAGATAGAATTTATTTAAATTGGAGAAAGTAGCCAATCCGATTGAGAAACTGGCACATATTATTAATATGATAAATTTTATTATTGGCTTTTAAATTTCACAATGCATCATAGTAAAATAAAGCGAGTATGTAAAAGAGCAGTGTAATTAATGATATAATAAAAAGCAAGAAAAATATTTTTGACTATCTTTTTGTACAATTTATTCGTTATATATAATAGAAAGTGCTTTCAGTAGAAAAAGGAGGAAAGAAGTGGATGCAGATTTTCTTTTGATTCACAAAATGAAAAATGGTGATGAAGAAGCTATAGAGGTATTCGTAAAAAAATACTATTCAACTATACGGAATTATTGTCGATTACATACATACACAGACTGTGATGCAGAAGATATTACTCAAGCAACATTTGAACACTTTTTTCGATCATTTAGATCGTATCATCATTTGGGAAAGACTGCTAATTATTTGTATGTGATTGCTCGAAATTTATGTCGGGATAGTTATAAGAAAAAAAGAGATATTGTGATGGAAGAGTTACCAGATAAGGGGGAAAATCCAATTGCTGTAATTGAGAATAAAATAGATATAGAAGAATCAATAAAAAAACTTCCAGAAGATTTGCAGGAAGTAGTTATTCTACATTATTTTCAGGATTTGAAATTAAAAGAAGTAGCAGATATTATTGGCATAGGACTTCCTCTTGTAAAATATAGGATAGGAAAAGCAAAAGAATTGTTGAGTGTTTATCTGGGGGATAAGAAATGATGATGACAGTTGATGAAAAATTGCATGCGTATGCAAAAAATCAGAAGGATAGAAATATAGATGAGAAAAAATTACAACAGACCATTATAAAATCGAAAGAAGCATATTGGGATGGAGAAATCGAAAGAAATATGTCATGGTTAGAATTTTTATATCAGCAAGCTTCGTATATACAGAAGCACTGGTGGTTTGCTCAAGGGGCAGTATTACTAATCCTTTGGATGACAATGTTCTTATCAGACAGTAGTATTTATACAAGGCGCTGCATGGGGATTTTGGCACCGAGTTTTGTAATATTGATACTTCCGGAACTCTGGAAAAATAGAAGCAATGGGGCTATGGAAGTAGAAGGTGCAACATTTTTTTCCATAAAGAAGATATATGCCGCACGAATGCTACTCTTCGGCATGGTAGATGTTTGCCTATTGAGTGTGTTTTTGATAACCAGCACTTTTGTGTTACAGATTGCATTTATGGATATCTTAATACAATTTATTTTGCCATTGAATGTGACATGCTGCATATGTTTTCGATTACTTTGCAGTAAAGGAGATGATTATGTATCTTCCACATTATTTTCCTGTCTGATTTGGATCGCTGTTTGGACGCTTGTAGTTCTCAAAGATAGTATTTATGAGCATATATCTACATCAATATGGTGTGGAATGATGATATTATCTGTTTTATATTTGTGTTACAGTATTTGGCGAGTATGGAAATGCAGTGAAAGATATTACGAGAGTAATGGGGCAAGTGTATAAGACTATTATGGTGTCAATTACGAGAAATCACACAACGGTCGTAATCAGAGAAATGTGAGGAACTTGATTATGGAATTAGAATTGAAAAAATTAACAAAAGAATTTCAGGAATTTAAAGCAGTTGATGATATCACGCTGACGATGAGTAATGGAGTTTATGGGCTTCTTGGTGTCAACGGTGCTGGAAAAACAACGCTTATGAGAATGCTCTGCACACTTATTAAACCTACTTCGGGAAGCATATTATGTGATGGAAAAGATATTTTTGCATTGGATGGTGAATATAGGAGAATTCTTGGTTATTTACCTCAAGAATTTGGATTTTATCCGGAGTTTTCGGTTCATGATTATTTAATGTATATTGCGTCAATTAAAGGAATGCGAATAAGTATTGCACGAAAGCGTGTAACAGAACTTCTGCGGCAGGTTGGGTTGGCTAAAATGCAGAATAGAAAAATGAAGAAATTGTCTGGAGGAATGAAACGCCGTGCAGGGATTGCCCAAGCTATGCTAAATAACCCAAAGATTTTGATCCTCGATGAGCCTACTGCAGGTCTGGATCCGAATGAAAGAATACGTTTTCGAAATCTGATCAGTGAATTGTCACAGGATCGTCTCGTGCTATTATCAACACATATTGTGTCGGATATTGAATACATTGCCAACCAGGTGTTATTGATGAAAGATGGAAAGATTAGCCATTCAGGAACACAAGAAGAGATTATTCAGTCAGTACCAGTAAAAGTATGGAGTTGTGTAGTTGCAAATAATGAAGTTGAAATGTGGCAAAAACAGTTTAAAGTCTCAAATATGAAAACACTTTCGGATGGAATAGAATTACGCATTTTGTCTGAAAAATGTCCACACTATAATGCGAAAGAGGAAACGATGACTTTGGAGGACATATTCTTATATTATTTCGGAGAGAAAACAGGTGATGATTATGACGTATTATGAAATAAAAAAAGTTTTTTCAAAAAAAGGAAGTAAGGTTGCGCTGATATTTATTTTTATTGTAATTTCAGTAGTCTTGTCTTTTATCATCGGGGATAATAAATATGTGAATCATAATGGTGATGCGGAAAGTGGAATATCGGCTATGTTAAAGGTTCGTGAGTTGAAAAAAGAATGGTCAGGAGAACTGACAGAGGATGTGCTTAGAAAAATTATTGAAGAAAATGTCAGGATTTCACAGACACCGGAAGCAAAGTCGAATGATTTTAGACAGAATGATATAGCATATAGTCAAAGACAGGGTTTTATGGATATAAGGGATTTACTAAATTGTGATTATGGAGAGTTTAACGATTATAATTATTATCTGGCAGATTCTCTTTCTCCTGATGAAGCAGTAGATTTTTATTCTAATCGTATCAAAAATTTGAAAAATTGGTTAGAAACTGATGGAAAGGATCAGTTTTCTGAAAAGGAAAAAAGTTATTTAATAAGAGCGTATGAAAAAATGAAAACCCCTTTATATTATGATTATCAAGCGGGATGGAAAAACTTATTTCAATATTCACCCTCAATAATTATGATTTTGACATTGGTATTAGGTTTCCTTTGTGCAGGTATTTTTTCAGGTGAATTTCAGCTGAAAGCGAATGCAGTTTTTTATTCTTCTTATTATGGCAGAAATAAGGCTGTATGGGCAAAAGTGAAAGCAGGAGCAATCATAATAACGGCTATTTACTGGGCGGTTATGTTGTTATACACTATGCTTGTTTTGGGAATTCTTGGTGTAGACGGAGCAAATTGTCCCATACAGTCTAGTATGAGTGGGTGGAAGAGTATTTATAATATCACGAATGCTCAGGAATATATTTTGATAGTTCTTGGTGGATATCTGGGATGTTTATTTATGCAATCTCTAACTATGTTGGTTTCTGCGAAGACAAACTCATCAGTAATAGCGGTAATCGTGCCTTTTATTTTGATTTTTCTTCCATCATTTTTATCAGGAACAAGTCTACCATTATTGAATAAAATTTTGGGACTTCTTCCAGATCAAATGCTTCAAATGAATCAGGTAGTTAAATTCTTTAACTTGTATGAAATCGGAGGAAAAGTGTTTTGTGCAGTTCCTATTTTAATAATATCGTACTCCATTCTGCTATTATTGATTGTTCCAGTTATTTATTTTATATATCGCAGAAAAGAAGTTTATAATTAGATGAAGAAATATCTGTTAGAGGGAGTGAAAACATAGGAAAAATATTATTATTATCGTTTAAAGATAGTGAAGAAGAAATGATAGAGTCTGTTCTTGCTGCTTTGAAAACCGGACGAAATATATATTGTGATGAAAAAAATATAAATCCATTGAAAATACATTATGGAGATATTGTTATTTTTTTAGCCACAAGAGAATTATTCCGAAAGCAGAAAAAAATAGATCTGTCTTTTACAGAGTTTGAAATTTTGCATTTATTAATGCGAAATCCTGGAAGAGTGTTTAGTAAAGAACAAATATATGATATAATCTGGAATGAACCCTATTCGGGTGATTACAATGTTGTTATGCGACATATCTGCAACATTAGAGAAAAGATAGAAGATGATCCTGGACATCCTGTATATATACAAACGGTGCGCGGTGTAGGATATCGGTTTAACGGAAATTTAGGCAGCGAGTGAAATCGCTGCCTATTATTATGGTTTTACAAAGAAGGAAGTTTGTTATGAGAAGATCTTTGTATTTCAGGAGCATCCTGTTTGAGATATTTGGACAGG
>ENA-ORTJ01000494-ORTJ01000494.1-human-gut-metagenome-genome-assembly--contig:-NODE-494-length-34098-cov-14.747672_pt1 | contig 34098 bp, 46 predicted proteins | sample MGYA00242069_ERZ509187 | MGnify/ENA primary metagenome ERZ509187 (study PRJEB26280, sample SAMEA2338779) | human gut metagenome | biome: human gut; feature: human-associated habitat; material: faeces... | reverse complement strand
AAAAAGAACAATATGCTCTTGAAATTTGGACGGTCGAAATAAGCAATAAGTGAGTGTACATAATGAGTTTAGATAATAATTCTCATTCAGTGTTTTTGTTTGATTCTGGTTATGAAATATAGCAGAAAGATGCTGGACGATAAGATGTCAGAGAGAACAAAAGAAATCTTTGAAATATAGCACCTGTTGAAACAATCCATCAGTATATAGAGAGTCAGGGTGAGAAAGATAAACCGGGCAGTAAAAATAAGGATCTATCCAAATAAAGAACAGGTTACTATCAGTTACTACTACAAAAAGGTCATAAAAAAATGACCTTTAAATTCTTGTGATCGTCAATCTGGATTTCTTTAATGACTGATCTCCAGAGCTGACGGCGTTCGGCTGGTTCCAATGTCTGATATATAGATTCCAGATCCATATTTAAGAGCTTCCGGATTGGAGCCAGATCTTTCTGCTCCTGGTTACGTGGGAGATTCTCCAATTCTTTTATATATTTCTCTTTATCTCTTTTTAGTTCATCCATAGTAATTATGTCATTTACGTACAGATCTTTCAACTTATCAATTTTTCTCAGGAGTGTTGCTCTCCGGGAATCATAATCAATCACTTTAGCACTTGTAATTTCATAATCTGCAATATGCTCCTGCAGGAGAGGCTTGATATTTGCAATCAGGTACCTTTCTATACATGATTCGAATATAACTTTGCGATTGCTGCAACGCTTGCTTGGATAGGCGCCATGACATTTGTAGAGAGGATATTTGTAAAAGCCACCAGCCTTTTTCTTTATTTTTCGTGTAGCACCAGAAAATGAATGACCGCAGTGAGCGCAGCGGAGTAAACCACTAAATATATAGTTATATTTCTGGCTGATTTTGACATTAATAGCAAGCAGCTCCTGTACACGCTCAAACAGATCCAATGGAATGATGGCAGGACAATAATGATCGTTATCCCGGAACACACCAATATATTTTTTGTTTTTTAAGATTGCAGTTTTGAGATTGCTTTGAGTCATAACGATACCCATATCAGATTCCAGATGCGTGATTGTCTGGTTCAGGGAATTGCAAGCAGCATAAAACTGGAAGATATGCAGCACCTTTTCAGCGTCCTGATTAGGTACAAGATGTTTGTTTTCAATGGAAAATCCGAGAGGTGCCTTTCCGGCCAGAACTTCACCCTGCCGGTATTTATAGTCAAACACGTCCCGGATCCGGACAGAATCGTTCTCTGCTTCCAGCTCTGCAAAGGTCATGGACTGCGCAACGAAAGCCCGGCCATGCGGTGTGGTCGTATCAAAGTACGGCTGATCGACAGCAAGCCAGTCACAATGGTTCGCTTCGAGAACCGCCTGCGTATTCAGATAGTGTCGCAGGCTGCGGAACCAGCGGTCGAGTTTAGTGAAAATAATCAGATTCACGCGTCCGAGCCGGACATCATCAAGCAACTGCTCAAAATCTCCACGTTTGATTTTCCTGCCGGAGATTCCATCATCAATATAGGTTCCGGCCAGAACCATGTTTTCTTTAGATGCAATATAGGCTTTGCAGGTGGAGAGCTGTTCATCAATACTGTCTCCCTTTTTCGCCTGTCGGTCTGTGGAGACACGTACATATATAGCAACATTTGTTATACTCATAGTATCACTCCTTAAAAAATGGGTATAAAAAATACACCTATGCAGGCGTATCAGTTCGTGCTATAATTCTAATTGTCTGGAAAAGAATTGTAGCATCAAATGATAGCTGCAGAGTTTTCACAAAGTCGTCCTGGTGCGCCAGCACTGGGACGGTTTTTATTTTACTTGAAATTAAAACTCAACTGGTTCTCCGGTCTCAATGGAAATAAAATCCTCTTTCAGAAGATCTCCGCCGAATAACAGTTTTGCGTCATGTTCTTCACCGTCAACATAATCGTATGTACACACATCCAGAACTCCTTCATAAAGAACAGAAATCTTGGAAGTTGTGTTCGTGCTGAAATTTACAATACCATGAATTTCGTCATCAGAAACAAACATTTCTTTATAATAATCTACGCAGTAATCAAAGACATCTGCATCAGAATCTACAATAGTAGAAATTTTCCAATTTCCGGTGACGTCATTGCGAACTTCCGGAGAATAGTCGAACTCAATATCATCAATGGTATAAGTACCGGCTTTAACCTCTTTCTTTTTGTCTTTCTTATCTTTTTTGGAATCTTTTGACTGTTCCTGTTTTGCGTCCTTTTTAGATTTTGCCAGGACCGGCGCTGGAGAAGCTGCCATAATTCCACAGAGTAACAATGCAAGCAATTTCTTTCCCATAAAGTACCTCCTTGAGATATAAAAGCATATTATTATATTTTTATGTGCATCCTATATATACGGAGGAAATGCACATGGATGTTCTGACATGGCAGGCAAGGCACAAACGAGGAATCACATTGAAACAGCTGGAGAAAATGACCGGAATTGGAAAAACAACATTAAATAACATTGAAAATGGTCTGGTATCTCCGACGCTGTGCCAGTTGGAAGCAATCGCACGCGCACTTGATGTAAAAATGACAGATTTGTTTACATCTGAATACAAATAGTATAGCAGAATAAAACGTCAAAATATTCATATCAGAACTATTTCCCGATATCGGGAAAACGGAGCTGAACGTATTTCCTCTTTCTGGAAACTAGTATATAATCAGATCAGAAAGAGGTGATGCAGATGGACACACGCCAGAAGATCGACGCACTGCTCCAAAAGATCACATCTGAAAGCCAACTGCAACGCATATACAAATTCATACAGTACATATACGTTCACGGCCAGAAGTGATCGAAAAGGGAATCCGAAAGGGTTCCCTTTTTATATTCAAAACTGCAGCACTAAATCTTTTTGCTAAGTCTTTTAATGAAATCTTTCAGAACCTGCTTATCATCAGCGCTGAGTTTTAAATATTCTTCGATCAGGACTCGATCGAAACTGTCGCAATCATATTGTACACATAGTTCATCAAGGACTGTCTGCGGCAGATCGTCAAACATTTCTCCCTCACCATTTACCAGATAATCGTAGTTTACATTGTATTCACGACAAATTGCCTTTAACATCTGATCGGTTAAGGAGTTTTCACCTTTTTCTATTTTAGAAATGGCAGTTTTTCCGACGCCTAATTTCTCACCAAACTTTTCTAAGGTAAGGTTTAATTCTTTTCGAATCTCGCGGACTCGCTCACCTTGTGTCATGAAAATATACCTCCTTTCAAATATACAATACCACGGCAAATAATAAAGGTCAATAAAAAAGTGCCTTAAAGGGACAAAAAAGTATTGACATATTCCCTTAAAGGCACTACAATGTAGCTACAAGGAACAGAAAGGGGAAATTGAGATGGACAATAATAATTTAAGTAATAGAATCGCTGATTTATTGAAACAAAGAGGAATGACACAGAGAGAACTCGCCGTCAAAGCTGGTATCACAGAAAAAAGTATGGCAGGTATTGTCAGCGGAGAGCGCACCCCTATGGGGCCAACCGTTGCTAATATCGCAAATGCGCTGCACACCACTCCTGGTTATCTATTAGGAAAAGAAGAAAAGAAAGAAGAAGAGATGACAGGATTAACAACAAAAGAACAGGAAAGAAAAGCAATACAGAAAATCAGAAAGATTGTTGAGGAGTTAGGTGAGAACAGTTATGTCGGATTCGCAATGGACGGAGTTCTGGAACTGGCAGAGAAAAACATCCGGGACGACACTGCGTACAGCATGAAAAAACGTGCAGAAATCGCATGGGAGAGAGCGGACAAAGCAGAGAAAGAGAATAAGAACCTGAAAGCAGAGACTGAAGACCTGAAAAAGACCGTCAAGAAGAGAAGAACAACCATTTCAGAACTGAACACGGAACTCTGCAATGCGAGAGCCAAGGCAAAGGCGAACGAGGTTCCTGAAGAATTGATACAGGAGATGTATTGCATGGCATATGACAAGGAAGCAGAGTCGATCGGAAAGATGGAAAGGGCAGCAGATCAGATGACAGAAGCCACTATCGCCGGAGAAGATGCACATGGATTCGCAGAGGAGTACAAGAAGCAAAAAGAGAACCGGAACAGATACAGAAAAGTGATGGAGATGCTGGACCAGAGAGAAAGACGGAGGGCCGGAAGATGAAAAAGATAGATTTCAGACAGAGAGCAGCGAAAACAGAAGAAAGAAAACGTAAAAGCAAGTATGCGGATGTGATGGTCAGAGCAACGGTGATGGGCCTGATGAAACCGGATGAAGATGTGGACAGAATGATGGACATTGAAAGCGCAGACAAGAAGTTCAATATGCGTCTGGACGAGTGGCTGAATGCGGATGACTTCAATTTCGCCCATGATTTCTATGGAATCGTGAACAACATTAACAGAGAGAAAGGGTTCCCGGCAACGGACTTCGGATTCTTCGTTCCGAGATTCACAGGAAGATAACAGAATATAGTTTCAAATAGCCGAAACAGGGGCCTCGCCCCTGTCTGGACACGATGGCAACGTGTTCACTGATGAGGCAAGCCAAAAGTCTAACCCGGAGTAATACCGGAAGATATGAAAGGAATACACACAAACATGAAAGGAGGAATAAACATGATGGCAACAAGAGAAAACACATTAGACAACCAGACAGAAGATGTAAAGGAATTTATTTCTTTATTGAAAGACCTGGATTATGGAGAAAAACGTGAGATCAAAGGCATCATGATCGGAATCCGACTGACGAAACAGCTCAATGCAGCAAGAGTATAAGACCGGGAGGTACCGCCTCCCGGAAAAAGGAGGAAAACACAATGGAAATACAAGGAACATTTAACGCGGTAAGGTTCTACGAAACTCTTGCCGCGATCCTCTCAAAGAAGCATGGCGTTGACATCACCGTAAAGGTGAAAGAGAAGCCGAAGAAAGAGGAAACAGCATAAGGAGGCAGAAATGGAACGAAAAGTAATCACATCAATGTTGACAGGGTATCTGATCTCAATGCTGCCGGTTTGGGAGATCGGCAGCAGGATCCAGGCGATTATGCTTACACTTGCGATAAGCGTGTGCGCATTCATATTCATGCTCTGGATTGAAGATATATTCGAGAACATAAAAAAGACTCTCACGTTGGCAGACGTGGGAGCCAAAAAGAAAAAACAACTTTTGTAAATAGTATAAGAAACCTGAAAAGAAATGTCAAGGAGGATTATATGCTTAAAAGTGATTTTAATGGATATGAAGAGTTTATGAAGAAAATAGGAGAAGCAACAAAGGAGGCTGGAAGCGGTGAGCTGCTTAAACTGGTGTTTGAAAGACAAACAATGTGGTTGAACAAAATTGCAGACGCTATTTTTCCAGCACCAAACGGAGATATGCCGTTTATTATCAATGCGCTTGAGATAATCGCAAAAGATATGTGAAAGGATAATCCGGAAACAGAATTAGTTGTAGCGCATTTCAGAGAGGCAATGGAGTTCGAGGCACACCACATTGATGCTCCAGGGAATATGACGGAAGCAGCAGCGAAAACATATTGTGAAGTCAAGAAAAAACAGCACGGTATTATGTAAACTAAATGAGCTGACATACATGCAACAAATGTCAGCTCAGAATCATGTGTAACGATCTTTATATCATTGTAATGCCGGATCCTTGAAAACTCAAAAAAGCAAGCCTGAAAGCAGGGGAGAGAAAACCCTGTTGCAAACTTGCTAGAAGTATTAGAGATGGATTCAAAAGGGGACTTATATGAGCTACAAAAGTATGAGAATGAGGTTCCGGAATGTCATAGAGGTGTATGAGTATCATACAGCAAGGTATGGAGCACCGGAACAGAAGAGGCAGGAGAAGAAGAAAGCCACCCCGGAGCAGATGAAGAAGAGGAACCAGTATAACCGGGAGAGGCTGGCGCGCTGGAAGCTCCGGAACAATTTCGACGTGGATGATTATTTCTCCAGACTGTCATATGCAATAGACAAGAGACCGGCGTCCATGGAAGCAGCAAAGGAAGACTGGAAAGCATTCCTGCAGGTTCTTCGGAGAGAATACAAGAAACGGGGAGCAGAGCTGAAATGGATGCGCAACATTGAGGTAGGCACAAGAGGAGCCTGGCACATACACATCATAGTGAACAGGATTCCGGATACCGACATCATTTTGCGAAAGGCATGGCCGCATGGACAGGTGGAAAACAAACTCATGTATGAAAAAGGTGAGTTTGCTGATCTGGCAGCGTACATAACAAAGACACCGGATACAGAGCCAAGGTTGAGGGAGGCGAGTTATTCAGTGTCGAGGAACCTGCCAATTCCGGAGCCGGATGAAAAAGTGCATAAGCACTGGGAGACATGGGGAAAAGTCAGAATCCCGAAAGGGTGGGAAGTGGAAAAAGACTCTTTTCACGAAGACATCAACAGCGTGACCGGTCAACCATACCGCACATATACACTGATCCGCACGAAGAGACTGCCAAAGAAGCAGGAACAGAAAAAGAAAGTAAAGAAAAAGAGGGAATAAGGGCATGAAAGTAAATATATATCTGGAGACGGACAAGCAAAACCAGGAATGCACCTGGCGAAAATACGGATATGTACTTGAAGCCATGGCCGGAAGATGCATACCAGTAACCCGTGTAGGGTTCGGATCAGCAGAGGGAACATATCACAAGTGCAATCTGCAGGCGCTAGAAGAAGCTCTTGTACGATTCCACAAAGAATGTGAGGTATGCGTATATACAAAAGACGCGTTTGTTGCAGCACGGATCCTGAAAATAGATGAAATGGCAGCAACAGATTTCAAAGATACAAAAGGCAAACCGATAAAGAACGCTAAGGAATGGGAGAGTATCTGCAGAAAGATAAAAGAGTGCAGCATCGTGATATCCTCTCACTCTGGAAAGCACACATACTCCGTATGGATGCAGGAGGAAATGAAAAAAGATGGAGGAGATATGGGGAAAGGGATGGAGCCTGAGACCAGAACAGAACCCGGCTGACATGGAATACATAGGCACGATCACTAGATCAGGATATAAATTCACGTATTACAAAGACCAGAAAGGAGGGATTTATTTTAACAGCGAGCCAGAGAACGGCAAACCCGAATGGATGCGCCGAGCCGACGAAGAAAGAGGACGACGGAATAGACACAAACATTGAAGCTCTGGAAGAATACATCTGCGACAATATCTGCAGATACAGAGAAGAAGATTTAAACCAGGAGGAACTGGATTATTTCTGCCATTACTGTGAACTGCAGAAGCATACAGACGGGATCAAAGCAGAATATGACAAGATCAATCACTTTGACCATAGCCAGGCTATGAAACTTATGGACAGGTACAAGCATATTGTACTCTGCGAAGAATGTGAGTACAGATATTACTCAGAACCAGAAAACATAGGCTATTGCCAGTGTGTAGAGGGAATACGCAGAAAACTGAAACCAGGGGACGGATGTAGCTGCGGAAAAAGAAAAGAATAACAACAAGAAAAGGGGAAAATTATGAGAACAGTAGCGGTTATTAACTTAAAAGGCGGAGTGGCTAAGACGATCACATCAAACAGCATTGCGTACATCCTTGCAAACCAGGGATACAGAGTGCTCCTGCTTGACAACGATAAGCAAGGGGATGCATCGAGAGGATTGAACCGACGCACCCAGGATGGAGAGGGCATTGACAGGATCATGACGACGCGGCATCCGGAAGACTGGATGCACAAGCTCATCAAAAAAACAGATTTTGAGAATCTGGACGTGCTCCCGGCAAACATGCGTCTGCTTACAGCAAATCAGACGGTCATGCTGGATCAGACACGCCCGCAGCAGTATCGTATCAAGAACGCACTCGAATGTGTCAAGGATCTGTATGATTTCTGCATCATTGACAACGCACCGGATATTAATATCTCCACGATCAATGCGCTGACAGCGTGCAATGATGTATTGATTCCTGTCGAAATCGACGACAACACCGGAGAGGGACTACCGGAGCTTGTCAATCAGATCCGGCATACGCGAGAGGACCTGAACGAAGATCTTGAGAATTATTGGATCTTTATCACGAAATACGACAGAAGAAACGAAGCGCAGCGACAAGGACTGGAGCTGATCCAGGCAGCAGAATACCCGATGTTAAAAACACGTATCAGATATTCCAGAAAAGTATCAGAGTGTACATACGCGAGAATCCCGATTCCGAAGTACTCACCGAGATCTTTAGCTGCAAAGGACTATGAGGACCTTGTAACAGAGTATATTGCAGAGCTGAACATATCAGGAGGTGAGGAGTAATGGCTTTTAACCTTGCCGATATGGTTGCGAAACGTCCGAAACAGATACAGGAAGAAAACTCAAGTGATACGGTGTACAGAGACGTGTTCAAACTAATCCCATCGAAAGCGAATTTTTACGGGGTCAAGCCGGAGAAACTGCAGGGATTGAAGAACTCTATACTGCTGTTCGGAGTGATGCAGGATGTCCTGATCGAAGAGAGGGACGGAGAGGATTACATAATTTCCGGACACTGCCGGACAATGTGCTGCAGGATGCTGGTAGAGGAGGGACATGAAGAGTTTCGAAAGATAAACTGCAAATATACAAAAGTAAAAGATAATGCACGTAAGAATTTGATTGAGGAAAACTGCATTAACGGTTCGGCAACAAGGGAAAATGACGACGCAATATCAAAGTTGCTTGAACGCCTGTCTGTTATCCAGGCGAACCGGTTTAGGGATAAATCAGACTGGGAGAAGATGCGAGAAGCTCTGGATACCGAGGAGATCATAAAAGAGCTGAAAAACCTTGCTGGACTGAAAGGCAAAACAAGAGACATCGTGAGAGAAACAATCGGAGTATCCGGAACACAGATGGAAAGATACCACGCAGTCCAGAAAAGACTCAGTGCTGAATGGATGGCAGAGTTTGAGGCGGAGAAGATCAACATCACCGTGGCCCGTGAGCTTGCGGATCTGGATGAAAAATATCAGAAACAGGCTATGGAGCACTACATGGAACACGACATCATAACGCAAGCAGAGGTAAGAGCTTTCAAGAAGCTCCAGGAAGACAACAGAGACATTCCGGGACAGTTCACGCTTGCGCAGGCAACCGGGCGGCAGAGACCGCCAGAGAATGAGACACCGGTACAACCAGAATTGCAGATAGAGCGACTGTTTGAAGCATTGAACAAAGGCGAGAGAGAAAGAGTCGTCAAATGCGACACAAGAATGGCTGCATATTTAATCAGCATCAGATACAGAGACGTCAGGATCAGAAATGGACATTTTAATTATCAGACAGGGAAAGAGGGAATCATTTTCAATCCGGACGATACAATGCAGCATACGCTCACATGGAATGAGCTGGCGGAAGAACTGGTGAAAAGATACGGAAAGAAACAGAAGCCGGTGAAAATGGTGTCCATAGATGCACCAGAGAAGCCAGAAAAGAACAATTCATCAGCGCATAGACCAGTGGAACCGGAAAAGAGCTGCTTTTCGGCAGCAGAAGCACCGGACAATAAGCAGCAGGAACATATTGTTGAAGATAACAAAACGCCTGAAAACGATTCTGTTGAAGTCAACAAGATCGCGGAGTGTTCCAGCGACACATTACCGGAAATGAAAAATAACGATCAGCGCAAGGCGTGGCTCAGAGCCTACAAAGACTGGGGACTCTGGTATGAGGATAGAAACATAGGCGTCAAATATTATAAATACGATTTCCAGAACGGAGCACGACTGATTGTGGAAGAATATGCACCGGATCCAGGAGAACAAAAAAGCTGGTGGGTGTCAAGAATGACAGAAACATATTACATGCACCTAGTAGGCGGACCTGAACCGGATCGAGCTGGCGGAGTGCCAAAATGGACATATCATACACGCTATGATAAATTTCCAAACTCAGAAACCGAATTGTGTGAGTTCTTAAAAGGTTTACAGAAGTAGCAGGAGGAATAAAAGATGCAGGAAAAGGCGCTTGTTGCTCACTTAGAGTTACATAAAAAAGTAGTAAAAAACGCCTGGATACTCAGTTACGAGGGCCGCAAGGTCCTTGTGATTGAATTTCAGGAGACTGTCACAGAAGATAAAAGTATTGCGTATATCTTCGCCCTGGCTAAAAGCCTGGTATCAGGAAAAGGCAGCGAAACACTCAGCCCGGAGCTGATGAAGATGGTAAAAGGAACCTATGTCCGGATTCTGGACGAAGAAATGAAGAGGCTTATTGATAATGGAATTAAAATGGAGGGATAGAAAATGGAGAAGACTTGCAAAACCTGTAAAGAAAATGATTGTGGTCTTTGCGATCGCACCGGCCGCCTGGTAGAAGACGACGATCAGTGCGAAAAATGGATGGGCAAACAGACAGACTGGAGAACTAGAATGATGCAAACGTTCCTTGCCGGACATTAAGGAGGGCGAAATGGTCAAAAAACTGTATGAGGTAAGAAACAGATCCGGTGACCTGATATTAGAGAATGCGACAAGCGGAGAAATTAGAGAAGAGCTGCATTGCACAACGGCGCAGGTCAACAACGCCAGAACCTCCGGAGATCACATTTTCGGAGAATACAAAGTAGAGGAGATTGACAGGAAATTAAGCAGAAAGACGGATTTTGACCTGCTGAGAGAATTTGAGTCCGTCTGCGATCAGCTGTTAGGCAGCAGGAAAGGGAAGAAATGAATAAGAGACAGAAAAAGAAACTATACAAGCAGGAAATCGGCAAAAATCCGCCGAAGAAAATGAAGTATTCCGGGAAAAGCTATCACCGGGCAATAAACAAGCCGTGGGGAGGAAAGAAAACGACAGTAAACTACTCCTGGGACTGCGAGAAGCTGAAAGAAATTGCAACACAATTCACAAAAGCATGGGACGGTAACAGAGTAACGATAAAAAAGGCAGCGGATGCACTGATAAAACTGTTTGCAGGCATAGGAATCAACATTTCCGAAGTTCCGGAAAGTTCATACGCAGTAAATACGAGAAATGTGGTAAATACAACAAAAACATTGACAGCACACCGCAGAAAAAGAGGTGAATGGAATTGAACTATGCAACAGCAGAAGCAGAGGACAACAGAGAGAAGATTTTGAAATTTATCGCTAAATACATAAAGCAGCACTGCTATTCACCGGCCATTTATGAGATCGCGACAGATACAGGACTGTCAAAGGCAACAATCAGAAGACATATAACAATGATGCTGGAGGATCACATTCTTGAGACGGAACATCCGGGAGACTCAAGAGCATATCGTATCAAAGGCACAAAAATAGTAATGGTAAAGGAGAAAAAAGACAAATGGAAATGATAATTCAAAATGAAACCGGTAATTTTACACTGCATGTACGGATCTCAGACTCGAAAGAATATGATTTTCTCAAGGATGTGACAGAGCTGGCACGAAAGTATGATTTCGAAAATGATGATTTTGAGATTGAAGATCCGGAAAAGGAAACAGATCAGGTACCGGAGACAACGATTAGCGAAGCTGCAGAAGAATACAAAGGATTTTTACATATTCGTTGCGAAGAATGTGGAGAGACAATCTCGTACAACGCAAAAGAGCCAGAGACACAGCACAAATGTAAGAAATGCGGACACGTAACACAGCTTAGAGCTTTAAAGCCAATGTATGCAGAGTGCAAAGCCTGCGGAAGTTCATGGAAGTACATGACAAACAGAAACACTGCAGAACTGACGCAGGAATGCTTACAGTGCGGAAATTTGATCGACATGGAAATGAACTCACGCCGCACAGCGTATGTAACAAAAACGAAACGGGGGGGGGACAAGACCTCAAGGAAGTAGATTCAAAAGGAGAAAATGATGAATAAAGTAATTTTGATGGGACGTTTAACCAGAGATCCGGAAGTGCGCTACGCTTCCGGAGATAACCTGGAAATTGCCAGATATACACTTGCAGTAGACCGGAGATTCCATCGTGACGGAGAAGCAACCGCAGACTTTATCAATTGCGTGACTTTTGGCCGTGCTGCAGAGTTTGCAGAGAAATATCTGCGACAGGGAACTAAAATCGCTGTTTCTGGACGCATTCAGACCGGCAGTTACACGAACCGAGATGGACATAAGGTCTACACAACAGAGATTGTAGTTGAGGAACAGGAATTTGCAGAGGGAAAGAACGCCGGATCCGGCAGCAGTCGCCCACAGCCAGCTCCTGAAACAGATCCAGACGGTTTTATGAATATTCCGGAGGGAATAGAGGAAGAAATGCCGTTTTGATGAGAAAGGAGAAAAATGGACAACAAGGAAGCGAGGATAATCGTAAATCAGCGCAGACAGACACGCTGGTTCAAAGACTATCATACAAATTACAAGAAAAAGCTGGAGGAACACAGAAATGCAGTCATTTCCGAAGCAGAAAAAGAAAAAACGGACTAAAAAGAAAGAACCAGAGAGACCGAGCATCCTACACAGCAGAGAAAGCGGCACTTGTTATCTCTGCATGAAGCTACACAATGATTACAGACGACATCCGGCTCTCCAGGAGCATCACATTTTCGGAGGGTGTCCGAATCGGACACATTCGGGGCATTATGGATTGAAAGTATATCTCTGTAATGTGCATCACCTGGCAGGAACAGGGCCGGAGGCAGTACATTCAAACCAAAAGGTCATGGATATGCTGCATGAAGAGGGGCAGAGAGCTTTTGAAGACCGGTTCGGCAGCAGGGAAGAGTTTATGGAGATCTTCGGAAAAAATTTTATAATGGAGGATTAAAGCCATGATGGACATAGGAGACGTAAAGAAAGTTATTGATAACGTAGCACAGAAGCCATTCCTTTGCAGTGACACTGAGATTGAGACACAGAACGGATACATAATCACAACAAAAGCACATTATGACGAACTTCTAATTGCGAAAAGAAAAGAAATCCCTTGCAGAGTTTCACAGAGAGAGGACGGACTCTGGGAGTGTCCGGTATGCGGAGCAACAGATCAGCATGGACATAACTACTGCGATCAGTGCGGACAGAGACTGGGATGGAAAAATCCATTACAAAATCAGAAAGGGGAATAAAAATGTCAGAAGTGTTCATAAGAAGCCAAAAGAAAAACTGCTTGTACAGATTTGGAGGGAATTGTACATGCATAAGCTACGATAGTATTCAAGGAACGACTGGAGGAAAGAAATACAGAGTATGTATTAATAACGGCGGATTGCATAACGACACGCTTGGGATATACAAAAGCGAAAAACGCTGCATAGAAATTCTTGACGAGATACAAAAAGTGTGCGGATCTTATCTGTACGCAAACGGAGCAACTGGCTTCTTGCAGGGGACAGTAGGGTTTCCGCCAATGGCGGCGAGCATACCGCGTTTATATGAAATGCCAGAAGAATAAAGGAGAGTAGAAATGCCAAACGTGAGACCGCTGAACAGAAAGAAATATAATATATCAAAGAGAGCTTTTCAGACCGCATACAACTATTGCTTGCAGTATACAGAGTGGAAAGAGGAGCTGGCCGTAAAGAGAGACACAAGAGCCGGACAGAATCTGACTGGACAGCCGGGATCACATAACTGTTCTGACTCAACCGCAGACGCAGCCATGGAAGCAGCAGAGATTACACGCAAGATAAAGAAGATCGAAGAGGCAGCCATGGAAGCTGTAGGAAAAGAAAAAGAGCTGTATCCATATCTGCTGTATTATGTGACGACAGAATACTGCACATTCCAAGTGATGAAAGCCAGAGGCATTCCGTGCGAGAGATCGTACTTTTACGAAATGCGTAGGAGGTTTTACAGTATCATAGCAAGGAGGATTAAATGATAGAGTGCAACAAATGTAAAGCACAGGTAAATCTTAAAGTGAAAGAGGAACGTATACCAGGAACGGAGTTGGATGCTCAGTATATTCAGTGTGAAGAATGCAAAAAGAAATATATCGTTTTACTGAAAGACGGCAAGACAAAAGCAATGCTGCTACGCGCTAAGAACATGCAGGCCAGATACAGACGGATGTACGGGAGAAAGAACGTTGCGGAGGTGGAAGCATACAGAAAGCACATGGAGAATTACCAGAGAACAATACAGAGGTATCAGCTGCAGCTGAGAAACAATAACAAGAACCTGATAAAAGACTATCTGTAACTGCGGTACTCGCAGGACAATATAAGTGATATATTGATAGCGTGGTATAAAGATAAACCGCACGATAATTCCCCTCGAGGAGAGCTTGCAAACAGCAGGCTCTCTTTTTGGTTAGGAGGACACAATGACACAGCAGGAGATAGAGTTCGCGAGGTGGTGCGTGGCGAATGATATACACAGGTTCTATGTGTGGGGCAGATGGAAACAGGTCCGGCAGCAGGTGTTGGACATGGATCACAATGAATGTCAGAGGTGCAAAGAGCAGCACAAGTATACTGCAGCTACGACAGTGCATCATGTGAACTATGTCAAACGGCATCCGGAGATGGCTCTGGACATCTGGTATGAATGGCATGGAACCCGTAAAAGAAATCTGATAAGCCTATGCCATGACTGCCACGAGGCGGTGCATGGATACAGGAAAACGAAACGCCAGGAACCGCTGACAGAGGAGCGCTGGGACTGACTCCCCCCCGTCGGAAAATTTGCAATTTTTGGCGGCCGGCCGGAGACCGGTGGGTGGCCTCGACAAATCCGGGAAAAGTCGCGCATGATGAAAAATAAAAAAATAGGGGTGAAAAAATGGCCGAAAAAAAAGCGGATATATTAGAAAGCTTAAAAGAGCAATTGCGAAAAAAACAGGCGGATATATCTGTATTTAATGACCTTTTAGACGACTATATGACCCTCTATGATGTCAAAAAGAAGCTGAAAGCCGATATCAAAAAGCGTGGCGTGACATACGAAACTATGTCCGCAAGCGGCAAGGCGAAGATCGTGAAACAGAATCAATCCGTCAAGGACCTTGTAGCTGTTAACAAGCAGATGCTTATGATTCTGGACAAGCTGGAACTGACAACAAAAGAAACGATCAAGGGGGATGATGATGAGGAATTGTGATCCACGTATTGAGGCGTTCATGGAAGCCGTCGAGTCTGAGAAGATCAGGTCTTCCAGGGATGTTAAAGCGCTGGTATCACATGTCCGAAAATGTTTTGAAACCGAAGACATATATGTAGACAGCGAGCAGTTGACGAAATACATCGGGATCGCTAAGTATTTCCCGTTCGAAACGCTGTTTCCCTGGCAGATCTTTGTAGTAGGACTACATGATTGTACATACTGGAGAGTGTCAAAAACACCGCGCTGGCCGGATCTGTTCTGTATGTTAGGACGAGGAGCCGGAAAAGACGGTACGATCGCCTGGGAAGCTGCCTGTTTGGTAAGTCCGTACAACGGAATCCGCGCATATGACGTTGATATATGCGCAAACAACGAGGACCAGGCACTGAGACCGCTGAAAGATGTGGTTGAGGCCCTGGAAATGCCAGAACATACAAAAAAACTGAAAAAGTTTTACAAATGGAGTTCTGAAAAGGTTGTTGGTATAAAAACAAATTCAACGATTCTGGGAAGAACGAACAACCCGTCCGGAAAAGACGGTATGCGTTCGGGCTTGGTGGTATTTAACGAGATACACCAGTACCAGGATTACAAGAATATCGAGGTATTTACGACAGGTTTAGGAAAGAAACCACATCCGCGCCGGTCCTATTACACAACCCAGGGAGACGTAAGAGAGGGACCTCTGGACGATATTATTGAAACAGCGGAGGAGATCCTTTTCGGAGATATGCCGGATAACGGCCTGCTGCCGTTTATCTGCCGCCTGGACAGCAAGGAAGAAGTACACGACGAAAAGAACTGGGAGAAAGCAAACCCATCCCTGCCGTATCTTCCGACGCTTATGGGCGAGATCCGGAAAGAATACCGGGATTGGCTTGTACATCCAGAACGCCTCTCCGCGTTCATGACGAAGCGAATGAACATTCCGTCAGGATCAGTCGAGATAAAAGTCTGTTCGTATGAAAAAATTAAGCTCACAAACAGAGAAATCCCGGATCTGGACGGACGGATCTGCACATGCGGAATTGACTTTTCAAAGATCACGGACTTTGTTTCCGTGAATTTGCATTTCAGAGACGAAAATAACCGGTATGACATCAATCATTCCTGGTTATGCAAACAGTCAAAGGATATTCCGAGGATAAAAGCGCCGCTTGCAGAGTGGGAAAGAAGAGGACTATTGACGATTATTGACGACGTAGAAATACATCCGGAGGTAATCGTTGATTATATCCAGCTTGCAATGACGCAGTATTGCATCAAGGGCGTCGCAATAGACGATTTCCGTTACGCATTGCTGGCAGGAGCGCTCAGAGAGATCGGATTCGACGCAAAAGTATACAAAAACCTGAAACTTGTAAGGCCGTCGGATGTCATGAGAGTCGCGACAGTAATAGATAGCTGCTTCGCGAATAATTATTTCATCTGGGGCGACAATCCGGTCCTTAGATGGGGAACGAATAACACGAAGATGGTCCAGTACGGAAGAAAGCCAGGGAAAAAGGATGATGCAGACATAGGAAATTATGTGTACGGGAAAATTGAAGCGAAAAGCAGAAAGACAGACCCGTTCATGGCACTTGTCGCATCTATGACCATAGAGGACATGATCCCGTATGCAGCAGCTGCAGAGCTGCCAGACATCGGCGTAATGATTTATTGAAAGGAGGTGAGGCAGAAATGGGGTTTTCATTCCGAAACCTGATCCGGGGAAAACCAGATCAGGAAGAAAAAGAACCCGAACAGTCAATTGAAAATGTTGAACGTTTCGAAATTACAGACAATCCGATTGAAAACATAGTAGCAGAGATATATCTGAGAGAACTTGCTTTTCAAAGAGCAATTCAGATCATTGCGAAACTGCTTGCGAAATGTGAGATTCGTACATTCCTAAATAGTGAGGAGATATTCCGGGACGAATACTACGTCTGGAACATTGAACCGAACCGAAATCAAAATAAGCAGCAGTTTTTTGACAAGCTGGTTGAAAAGATGTTCCGCAACAATGAGGCCCTGATCGTTGAGGGTATAGACGGACAGATCTATGTGGCGGACTCTTTCTGCACGAACAGAAATGCATTGTATGGGAATACATACAGCCAGGTTACTGTTGATGATTATACGTTTTTACGGACATTCAGATCGGCGGACGTTATGTACTTAAAGCCGAACTGGAAAAATGTAAATACAGTGCTGCAGGGACTATATGGATCTTACTCGAAACTGATCCAGTATGGTTCCAAGAATTTCCTGAAATCTCATGGATCAAAAGGGATTCTGGACATATCGACAGTAGCGCAGAACTCAAAGAATTTCAGCAAAGACCTTGAAAAATTGATGAATGAGTATTTCAAGACGTTTTTCGAAAGTGAAAACGCAGTGCTGCCGTTATTTGACGGTTATACATTCACTGAGGCGAAAAACGCAAAGAATTACAACGAGACAACGACGCGAGATATCAAAGCACTGTATGATGATATATTTGATTTTACGGCGCGTGCGTTCGGAATCCCGCCGTCAATTCTGAAAGGCAATGTACAGGACAACAGCAAGGCAATAGACGAATTGCTGACCGTTACACTGGATCCGCTTGCAGAGTCCCTGGCAACAGAGATCAATCGCAAGCGCTACGGAAAAGCAGTCCTGAAAGGCAGCAGATGTATGGTTGATACGTCGCATGTTAAGCATGTAGACCTGTTTAGCAATGCAACTCAGATCGACAAGCTGGTGCAGTCCGGAACACATACGATCAACATGATCTTGCGTGCGCTGGGACAGCCGCAGATCAACGAGGACTGGGCGGATCAGCATTTTATCACAAAGAACTATGGAACCGTTCAAAATGTTTTACAGGATATAGAGGGAGGTGGAGAAAGTGCCAAAGATGGAAACACAGAATAAAACTAATTTCTGCTTTAAGCAGGCGGCAGATCCGGCGACGCATCTGCTTTACATCTATGATGATGTGTCTGCCTATGGCGAATTTGACTGGAAAACCTGGTCATATGCAGAAAGCGAGACATCTGCGAAGTATTTCCGCGATCAGCTGGCCGCACAGCTTCTTCCAAAACTTTCTTCAAAGATTCAGTTGCATATCAACAGTAATGGCGGATCTGTAAAAGAGGGGGTTACAATTTACAACCTTTTAAAGCAGTCCGGAAGCCATGTAAAAGGAATCGTGGACGGCGTTGCATATTCCGTCGCGTTCGTTATATTGCAGGCGTGTGATGAAAGAATCATGGGAGTAGGAACAACAGCTCTGATTCATGAGCCATGGGTTACAGCATCCGGAAACGCCAGGGAACTGAGAAAGACAGCGGACGATCTGGACGTGCTTACAGCAAGCAATCGCAAGATCTTCCTAGAACGCTCGAATCTGGATGAACAGCAGCTCGCGGACATGATGACCGCAGAAACATTCCTGACACCGGAGGATTGTCTGCAGTACGGCCTGATCGACAAGGTAGAAGATTACGGACATGCTCCGGAGGACGATACAACCAGAGAGGAGATGCAGAAACGTCTCCAGGAAGTTGTGCAGCATATGAATGACACAAAGTCATTCAGAGAACAGTTGAAACTTATGCAGAGCAGCCAGAAACCGCCAGCAGATCCAAAAGAGCCACCACACACACTGCAGGGATTCTTGCAGGGATTCAAAAAAGGAGAATAAAATGAAAAACAGAGATTTTATCGCGTTGAAAAGAGGGGAAATCCTCAACAAAATGAATGCAGCAGTTGCAGCAAATGACGCAGAAGCGTTTACAGAGGTGTTCCTGGAACTCTGCCAGGATATTGAACAGAACGTGCTGGAAGAAGCCAAAGAGCTGATGAACCAGAACGATGTGAACGTGCTTGCACAGAGAGGCGTTCGCCAGCTCACAAGCGCAGAAAGAGAATACTACGAAAAAATCATTGATGCAATGAAATCCCAGGATCCGAAACAGGCACTCAATAACATCGAGACTGTTTTCCCGGAAACAATCATCAATTCTGTTTTCGATGAACTTACAACAAATCACCCGTTACTGGCTAAAGTGAATGCAACAACTGTTTCCGGACTCACAAGAATGATGATGAACACAAACGGAGAACAGAAAGCAGCATGGGGAAAACTTACAAGTAAGATCATTGAGGAACTGACATCCGGATTCAAGGAAGTGGATGTAACTCAGGACAAACTTAGCGCATTCTTGCCAATTTCTAAAGCTATGCTGGATTTAGGACCGGCATGGTTAGATAAATACGTGCGTGAGGTACTCACAGAAGCCCTTGCAAATGGACTGGAGTATGGAATCGTAAACGGAACCGGAAAAGATCAGCCAATCGGAATGACTCGCCAGGTAGGAGACGGGGTGACAGTTGTATCCGGGGAATATCCGGAGAAAGAACCGATCAAGATCACTGCTATGAACATGATCCAGCTTGGAAACATTACATCAATCATGGCACGAAACAGCAAAGGCCAGGCAAGAGTAGTCAGCAACCTGATTATGCTTGTAAATCCGGTAGATTACTGGAAAAGAGTGCTCCCGGCAACTCGCGCAATGACTCCGGACGGCGTATACGTTTCAACACTTCCAATTCCGGTAGAAATTATTCAGTCAGCAGCAGTTAAAGAGGGAACAGTCACATACGGCATGGGAGACAAGTATTTCCTTGGAGTCGGCATGGCTAAAAACGGAAAAATCGAATACTCTGACGAGTACAGGTTCCTGGAAGACGAAAGAGTCTATCTTATCAAAGCATACGCTCACGGATTCGCCCTGGATAATAATGCTTTTGTCGTTCTTAACATCGAAAACCTGCAGCCGGTTCGCTTCGAGGTAGTAAGCAAAGTAGAGGAACACGTAGACAATGCACTTTTAGCAGACTTAAAAATCGGCGGTCTGACACTGACTCCGAAGTTTGACGCAAGTACAGAAAGCTACACTGTTACAACAACCGCCGCAACAAATACAATCACTGCATTCCCGGAATCAGCAACCGCAGACATTGAGATCAAAGTAGGAGCAACACAGGTGACAAACGGCGGAAAAGCAACCTGGAACAGTGGATCCAATACAGTAACCGTTAAAGTAACAGATGGAGAGCAGACAAAGACCTATACTGTAACCGTCACAAAAGAATGATGAGGTGAAATGCTATGTCAGAAAATGAGCTTTCAACACTTCTCGAAGAGGTCAGAAATTACCTGGACATCACCTGGGACGATCCGAAAGGAGACGAAAAACTCATAGGGATGATAAAGCGCGGCATGGCATCATTATCCGGAGTGTTAGGAGAGTGTGATTTCCTGGGGGACACCCAGGAAAAAGCACTCCTTTTTCAGCTGGTAATGTATGAACGCTCTGGAGAACGGCAGCAGTTTTGGATAAATTATAAAAGTGAGATCATAAGCCTGCAGATAGCGAAAAAGGTGGATGAATATGCCGAGGATCAAAAACAAACAGTTTGAAACCTTTACAGACGGAGTGCTGAGTATCTGCAATGTAGAAGAAAGAACAATCACATACACAAAACTGAAAGGCATACGTTTCGGAAGCCGTACGATCGGAGAACGGCGTTATTTTGACGCGCAGACAGCAGGAAACAAGCTGTCAAAGCTCTTGAGCATTCCGGCGGAAGTTTTGAACCGGGAAAACATAGAAGTCCTGGACGTGGTTGTTATTGACTCTCAAAGTGGATGGCTCTGGGATCCTTTTGATTTCGAAAGAGATGAAATAAACGAACACAATCCGGCTCAATACAAAATCGTACAGATTCAGGAGAAATTTGATGCCACACCGCCTGCAGTATATTTGTCACTGGAAAAAATTGTGCAGCTTTACACAGACAGGAGACCGGATCGTGAGTAACAGCATCAGAATTGATGATCTGGCAGCAGAGATCAATAGCCTCGTTGAAGACTACGGAAAACATTGCGCTGCGACAACAAAAGAATGCGTGAACAATGTAGCAAAAAGGACAGTTGCAAAGCTGAAACAAAATTCTCCGGTAGCAACCGGAAAATACAAAAAAGGATGGAAGAAGACCGTAGTAAAAGAGAACGCTACAAGCCTGATCGTGGCGATCCACGATACAAAATACTCCCTGGTGCATCTGCTGGAGAAAGGACACCAGAAACGGGGCGGAGGAAGAGTGGCAGCAATTAAACATGTAGAGCCTGCGGAACAGGCAGCAATTGCAGAACTGGAAAAGGAGATCGCATCAAAGTTATGATGTCAGCTGAACAGATCAAAAACATGTTAAGCGAGGTGGGACTGCCTTATGAGTACGATCATTTTACAACTCATAACTGGATAGAACCGCCTTTTCTCGTGTGGAGGATTCCAGAGAGCGACAATTTTGCCGCAGACGGAATCACATATGTAAAAATCGACGTCCTGAACATTGAATTATACTCAGACATTAAAGACTGGAATAATGAGAAAAAAGTTGAGGATATTCTTGAAAAGTACGGCATTGCATACCAGAAGACAGAATCATATCTTGAGTCTGAAAAAATGTATGAAGTCCTGTACGAAATGGAGGTATAAAAATGTCTAAGAACAAAGACAACAAAGTTAAATATAACATTAAAAATGCACATTATGCAGTACAGAAAGAAGACGAAGAGGGGACAATTTCATTCGAAACTCCGGTACCGATTAAAGGTGCCGTATCCGTGTCATTTGATGCAAACGGAGATATAACCCCGTTCTATGCCGATGGAATCCAGTACTATGTATCCGCTGCGAATAACGGATACGAGGGCGATGCGGAATTTGCACTGATTCCGGATCAGTTTAGAGAGGATATTCTGAAAGAACAGAGAGACGAAAAAGGCGTGCTGCATGAGGTTTCCGACTCTGGAGATACACAGAAATTTGCATTCCTGTTCGAATTTGACGGAGACCAGAAAGCGACCAGAAGAGTGCTCTATAACTGCACCGCAACAAGACCGTCAATCGAATCAGAGACAAAAGAAGAGAATGTTGAACCGGGAACAGAGACAATTACGATCAGCAACAGTCCGCTGGCAAATGGCCGCGTAAAAGCTCAGACAACCGTTGACACAGACAAAACAGTATACGACGGATGGTATAAGACTGTATACTATCCAGAAACTATCACGGCAGCAACTCAGGCATCTGGTAAGAAAGTAACAGTGGGAAAACAAAGATGATTAAAACAATCAACATTGACGGGAAAGATGTGCTTTTTGCAGCAACTGCAGCAATTCCGAGAATTTACCGCATCCAGTTTCACAGAGATGTTTTTCAGGACATGGCAAAAATTGAAAAGTCCGTGAAGAAATCCCAGGACAACCAGAAAGAAAACGAGGTGTCCGAGTCGGACATCCCTATTGAAGATTTAGAGATGTTCGAAAACGTAGCTTTCGTGATGGCAAAACATGCAGCACAGAAAAAAGGCCAGGAGTTTCCTGAGGATGTCTACGACTGGCTGGATCAGTTCGACACATTCTCTATTTACGAGATTCTCCCGGAGATTGTAAAACTCTGGAATCTTAATACACAGACACAGGCAGAAGCAAAAAAAAACTTCGACCAAGTAGCCGGGAAATGACAACAGCGCTATTCCTCCTTAGATGCGCACAGACCGGAATCAGCATCCAGGATTTAGACCTGCTCACAGTAGGTCTGGTCCTGGATATTTTTACGGAAAAAATCAACGACGACTATAAGTGGCCAAAGATGGCAACACAGGAGGATATGGACAGATTCTAAGGGCGGAGGTGATAATGCTTGTCCAAAGGCCGCGACATAAGGGGACTCACTATTGAGATCGGCGGCGATACCACAGGACTACAAAAATCACTTAAAAATGTAAATACAGAGATCAAGACAACACAGGCGCAGCTAAAGGACATAAACAATCTTTTAAAGCTGGACCCGACGAACACAGAGTTACTGCAGCAGAAGCAGAAAGCTCTTGCAGATGAGATCAGCAGCACAAAAGAGAAGCTGGAAGCCTTAAAGACTGCAGAACAGCAGGCGCAACAGCAGTTTGTGGAGGGGAAGATTTCCCAGGAGCAGTATGACGCTCTCAAACGAGAGATCATAGCAACAGAGGAAAGTCTGAAATCCCTGGAGACAGAGGCAAAAAATGCGCCTACTCAGATGCAGCAGTCTATTGATGGACTGAATACAAAAATAAAGACAACACAGACAGAACTCAAAGAAATTGACAAGCTGTTAAAGCTGGATCCGACAAACACGGAACTGCTGCAGCAGAAACAGAGAGCGCTGTCTGATGAAATTGGAAATACAAAAGACAAGCTGGAACTCCTGAAAAGACAGGAGCAGGAAGTACAGCAGCAGTTCGCGGAGGGAAAAGCCTCTCAGGAACAGTACGACGCGCTCAAGCGTACAATTATAGAGACAGAAGAAAGTTTGAAGTCTCTTGAGAATACAGTCGGATCAGGATCTGCAAAACTGGCCCAGATTTCCACGGAAGCCGGGAAAATAGGGGAGAACCTGACAACCGCAGGAGAAAAAATGCTCCCGGTTACGGCGGCGATTACCGGAATCGGAACCGCTGCGGTTAAAACGGCAGCAGACTTCGATAGTTCGATGTCGAATGTAGCTGCTATTTCTGGATCCTCTGCAGAGGATATGGATAAGCTGCGAGAACGTGCGCGAGAGATGGGCGCACAGACAAAATTCTCCGCAAAAGAAGCCGGAGACGCTATGGGTTACATGGCCATGGCAGGATGGGACGCACAGCAGATGTACGACGGCCTCCCAGGAATCATGAACCTTGCAGCAGCCAGTGGAGAAGATCTTGCAACGACATCGGACATCGTAACGGATGCACTTACTGCGTTCGGAATGGAAGCAGAAGACAGCTCGCATTTTGCGGACGTATTAGCGCAGGCATCGTCCAGCGCAAACACAAATGTCGCCTTAATGGGAGAAACATTCAAATACATTGCGCCGGTCGCGGGCGCGCTTGGATATAGTGCCGAAGATGCGGCGGTTGCTATTGGTCTTATGGCTAACAGCGGAATTAAAGCGTCTCAGGCAGGTACGCAGCTGCGATCGTCCTTGACGAATATGATTAAACCGTCAAAGGATGTCGGGGACGCAATGGAAAAATGGGGATTCTACGCGACGGAAGCTGCCACAACAATAGACCAGAGCAAAATTGACAAGCAGATGGTCAGAGTGCAAAAAGCATCTCTGGCAGCAGAAAAAGCACAGCAGAAATACAATGACGCTGTTTCAAAATATGGGGCAGACTCAACAGAGGCGTCAAATGCAGCGGCCACACTGGAGATAAAACAGACAGAGCTTGCAAATGCGAATGAAACCCTGTCTCAGCTGCAGGAGGGAACAACTGCGAATGTAAGACTGTATAACAAAGCGTTGCAGAACGAAGACGGCAGTATGAAGTCGTTGCGCGAAACCATGGATTTTTTGCGTGAAACCATGGGCGGAATGACAGAAGCAGAACAGACGCAGGCAGCGACGGCCATTTTCGGAAAAGAAGCCATGAGTGGAATGCTCGCGATCATCAATTCTTCGGATGAAGATTATCAGAAACTTATTAAGAACATTGATAATTGCGACGACGCAGCTCAAAACATGGCGGAAACCATGCAGGACAACCTCTCTGGACAGATTACAGCTTTACAGAGTGCTCTGCAGGAGTTGGCAATTGCGTTCGGTGAGATTTTAATGCCGTATATCAGAAAAGCAGTTTCAGTGATCCAGGATTTCGTGAAGAAGCTAAACGGAATGAGCGAGGGACAGAAAAAGATAGTCGCGACAATTGCGCTGATTGTGGCCGCGATCGGACCGTTGCTCATAATGATCGGGAAAGTTGCGACCGGAATATCTGCAATTACGGGACTGTTTTCTAAGATGAAAACATTGACAACGATAACGAGCATACTTGGAAAAGTAAAAGGAGCTTTTACAGCTCTGTTCGGCGTTATAGCTGCAAACCCGGTTATCGCAGTCATAGCCGCGATCGTAGCCGCGCTAGTGCTGCTGTACACAAAATGTGAATGGTTCCGTGACGGTGTAAATGCTGTTGTACAAAAGATAGTATCATTTTTCACCGAGACAATACCGCAGGCATGGAGCACATTAATGGAATTTCTCTCAGGAGTTCCGGAATGGTGGTCCGGGATCTGGCAGCAGGTATCGGATTTCTTTGTAGGAATCTGGAATGGGATCATAACATTCTTTACGGTAACAATACCGCAAGCCTGGGATAGTGTTGCTACATTCTTTGCAGGCATTCCGGCGTGGTGGTCTGGAATCTGGCAGCAGGTATCAGATTTTTTTACGAACATCTGGACAACCATGATGCAGAATCCGGTTATATCCGGAGTCGTAACAACGATCACAACATTGTGGCAGAATGCAGTCACTACACTGCAGGGAATCTGGCAAGGTCTTGTCACTATTGCGCAGGGCGCCTGGGAGTTGCTGAAAAATACAATTCTCGCGCCGGTCATTTTACTGATCGACCTGGTAACAGGAAACTTCGAGAAGTTAAAAACAGACGCAACAAACATCTGGACAAACATCCAGAACGCTGCAAAGACAATATGGACCGGTATCAAGCAGGTAATTTCAACACTTGCGCAGGGACTTGTTACTGCAGTAACAACGATGTTCGCAGGATTCAAGAACACCTTATCACGGATCTGGACCGCTGCATCTCAGGCAGCGTCAAAAGCCTGGACATCAATCAAAAATTTTGTTGTAAACGCGGCAGAAAATTTGAAAGAGAGAGCATCAGACTCAATTCAGACTCTGAAAGAGAATGCGTCAGAATACTGGGACAATATCAGGTCAAACACTTCGGAAACCTGGCAGAATGTCAAGGAAACCGTTATAGACTACGCGAGAAACATGAAAGACTCAGCAGTAGAAACATTCAGAAGCGTAGTATCAGGAATATCCAGCGCACTGTCTGGCGTGTATTCAGCAGTCGTGAATGGATTCTCCGGAGCAATCGGTTACATTACAAGCCTGCCAGGACAGGCGATCAGATGGGGGCAGGATTTCGTGAACGGAATCGCAAACGGGATCCGCAGCTGCATAGGAAATGTCACATCTGCAGTATCAAGTGTAGCCAACACAATCAGATCATGGCTGCATTTCTCAAGACCGGATGAGGGACCGTTGCATTATTATGAAGACTGGATGCCAGACTTTATGCAGGGACTCGCAATCGGAATTGAAAAAAGCCGTGGACTGGTAACGGATGCAATGAAAGACGTACAGATGAGTCTGCAACTGGATACAAGCTCACTGAAAGACGCAAGTGATCCGAGCAAAACGGATTTCGCTGGAATTACCGGCATGTTAACACAGCTCATCCAGGTAATGAGCGCCGGACAGGATATTTATTTTGACAACCGCGAATGGGCTGGAAAACTTGCTCCGGCGATCAATAATGAACTTGGAAGAATAGCAAGGGAGGCAGCTTACAGATGAACAATGTATTGACAATAAAAGCAACGATCACTGTTGAAAGTTCTGGGAAAGTTATAGATACATTAGCAGACTGGGGCTGCGCAATTGGAAACAATGATTACATCGGGGAACCGGAGGTAGAGACGTATTTCATCGACGTCCCAGGAACTGACGGTTTCCTGGACGGATCAGAAGCGATCACAGGCAGACCGGTATATAAATCAAGAGAAATTGATATTCTGTTCGGCGGTAAGAAGCCGCGCGAAGACTGGGACAGCTTTATTTCAAACATTCGAAACAGACTGCATGGGAAAAACATAAGGATAACATTTTCGAACGATCCGGCATATTATTGGACCGGAAGAGCATATATAACAGATTTTGACCGGTCAAGAGAGATCGGTCAATTTCATTTAAGTGTGCCGAAAGCAGATCCTTATAAATATTCGCTTGCAGACTCAACAGAGGAATGGCTCTGGGATCCGTTTGACTTCGAAACCGGAGTGATAGATCAGGGAGCTGGGATCACAATATCCGGTTCCGGATCATACACGGTATACGCCGGAGATATTGCAATTGTACCGGTGCTGAATGTAAAAAGTATAGGTGCAGCAGGTTTAAAAGTTACAGGATGCGGAGAGACATACACATTAACACTTGGGAGAAACAGATTTCCAGACATCATTGTATTTGGAACAGATGAAACTCTGGAATTTTCCGGATCCGGAACACTGGATATTGTTTACAGGAGGGGATCATTGTGATTTATAAAATTAAATTAGATGGAAAAGTCCTGTATTATCCAGGGGACCGGCAGGCAGCAGTTATCAATCCGGAACTGGATTTACAGACTGGATATGCGGGGGAGCTTACTTTAAAGGTTCCACCGTTAAATCCGCTATACGGGGAAATTCACAACAGAAAAAGCATGGTTTCTGTATACAGAGGAAATACAGAAATCTTTTATGGAGAAGTCCGTACAAGAGAAAAAGACCGGTTTAAGAATCAGCCGATTAAAGTAACCGGAGCATTGTCGTTTCTGGCAGATACGATTCTGCCGCAGCAGGAATGGCACGATATGTCACCCAGGGAAATGTTGGATGCGTGGCTACAGTTGCATAATAATCAGGTTGAGGACAGGAAGAAAATCTATATCGGGGTTGTTACGATCCACGACAGCAATGATTCTCTGTACAGAATAACTGACAGAGAAAATACCCTTGAAGCAATCAGAGAGAAATTGGTTGATCGCCTGGGCGGACACCTGAGACTCAGGCACGAAGAAGACAAGCTATACCTTGACTGGATAAATATACAGGAATACGGCAAGTATTGCGAACAACCAATTCAATTCGGAGAGAACCTACTTGATTACTCAGAGACAATGACTGCCGACGATGTTATCACAGCTCTGATCCCGCTGGGGGCAGCAATCGAACAGGAAACAGACGAAAACGCATCCGAATTTGAACGCCTTGAAAAGAATGTGGACATTACATCCGTAAACGACGGAAAAGACTACATATACAGCAAAGAGGCGGTAGAAAGTTTCGGATGGGTGTGGAAAACAGAGAAGTGGGACGATGTAGCAACGCCAGCGAACCTCCTGAAAAAAGCAACAGAATATCTGACGACGCAGCAGTATGAGAACCTTGTCATTTCCCTGACTGCAGTGGATTTGTCATTGTTTGGCCAGGATTATGATTCTTTTGATATAGGAGACCGTGTGCTCTGCAATGCAATTCCGTATGGAATGAAAAAAGTATTGCCGGTTATGGAAATGAAAATCCCATTGCAGCAACCAGATCAGGCGCAGTTGACACTGGGAGAAAATCTGCAGCAGTCTTTCACAGATCAGACTACTGGGACATTTACTCAGATCCGGCAGGAAACAACAGAGGCTGGAAGAGTTCAAGCGTCTTGGATGAAATCCGCAATTGATAATCTCACGAAACAAATGACGGGAGCAAAGGGCGGATACAAACTCACGGAATTTGATGAAAATGGTCTCTGGCTTCGGGATCTGTACATGGATGCACCGGATAAAGACCAGGCAACAAACATACTGCAGATAAATAAAAACGGAATCGGCGGTTCTCATAATGGATATAACGGTCCGTACACGATCGGAATGACACTGGACGGTACGATCATAGGTGAGAGAATCCTTGCTGGTTCTGTTAAAACAGAAGCACTTTCAACAGAATGCAAAAACTACATTGAAACAAAAATATCAGACGGAGATTCCGCGAACAAAACAGCGATCCTGAAAGAGGTCACAACATCCCTGGAAGCCATGGACGGAAAGATAACTCTTTCTGTTTCGAGTTTGGAGCAGCAGCTGGAGAGAAAATCCGGAAACTGGTACGGAAATTATGAACCAACATCCGAAAACAATCCGGCATCTGCCTGGACGACAGACGAATTGAGGCAGGAACACGAAAGAGATCTCTTTTTCAATACCACAACCGGCTATGCTTATCAGTATCAGAAAAATGACAGTAATGAGTATGGATGGGTAAGGGTAAAAGACAAGGATATTGAAGCAGCTCAGAGCACAGCAGAATCTGCACTTTCAAAAATCGAGGTCCAGGAGGGACTTATAACCGCGGAGGTGTCCAGGGCAAAAGGGGAAGAGGAAAAGCTCAGATCAGCGATCACAATGACTGAGACAAGTATTCTTTCGACGGTATCGAAAACATATACAACGCAAGAGATGGCAAACAAGCTCTACGCAGATGCAGTCCAGGAGGGCCAGACAGCTGCAGATAATGCGGAAAAGAATGCAAAAGACGATACCGATACAAAACTGAAAAACTATTCCACAACAGTTGAAATGAATAGCGCGATCAGTCAGGCAGCAGACAGCATTACGCTGGAAGTGTCTAAAACATACGCCACAACTGGACAGCTAGAAGAAAAGTACATGGACGCGGTAAAAACCGGTCAGACGGCAGCAGACACCGCTGAAAGCAATGCCATGAAAGCCGGCCAGACTGCCGCAGATCAGGCAGAAAAGAACGCAAAAGCTGACACCGATACGAAGCTGTTGAACTATTCAACCACATTGGAGATGAACAGCGCAATCAAACAGGCAGCGGACAGCATTTCTCTGGAAGTATCAAAAACATATACAACAACCGTGGAAACAGAAGAAAAATACAATGCAGCGGTAAAAGCTGGCCAGGATGCTGCAAACACCGCTGAAAGCAATGCCACAAAAGCCGGCCAGACAGCTGCAGATAATGCGGAAAAGAATGCAAAAGCCGATACAGATGAAAAGCTGAAAAGTTATTCCACAACAGAACAAATGACGGCAGCTATTAAAATGGCGACAGATAATATTACTCTTGAAGTAACTACGGTACGCCAGGCAGTGTCGGAGAAAAACGGTAATTTCTACGGGAGTAAAATACCGACAACATCAAATGAACCAGCGTCCTCCTGGACAAGCGACGATTTAAAGTCGCTGCACATAGGAGATATTTACTATGATATCACAACCGGATATGCGTACAGATATACATATAAGGTTCCTGGATTAAAGATCACATTTTCATCAGACTCCAGAACGGAAAGCGTAAATTATGATTATGTAAAGATTTATTACAGTGATAACGGAACAATGAAACTTGCAGCGAAGCTGGGAGGAACTGACATTGCTGGTGCATCTGTTTTTGTTCCATCCTCAGAATTTTATGTGTACTGGCATACAGACGGTTCAAGCGATAGCTTCTACGGTTTCGCTATAGCGTCAGTTACCGGAACAACCGGAGAAACATCAGGAGCAACAATTGAGAGTTTGCCGAGTTACACTGCAACTGAACTGACAAAAGGGACATATCCAGAAAGTCCGAATCATGGAAGCTACGGAAACAATATAAATCTGCTATGGAAATGCTCCGGAACAACATCAGGAAGCAAAACGGCATCCTGGGAAAGAATCCAGGATCAGGATATTAGTGTTGCAAAAGCCCAGGCAGATGCAGCACAGACAACAGCAAACACTGCAAAGAATACAGCAAACACTGCAAAGAATACAGCTGACACCGCAAAAAGTACGGCCGAAACTGCAATATCCAGGATCACAGTTGCAGAAAACTCGATCACGTCAGAGGTTTCCCGTGCGAAAGGTGCGGAAAGTACTCTCAGCTCCCGAATCACGCAGACAGAGACGGAAATAGAGTCGAAAGTATCTGCTGGAGAAATTGCATCATCAATCAACCAGACTGCACAGTCGGTAAAGATTAATGCGTCGAAAATAGATTTCAACGGAATTGTAACGGCGAACAGTTATTTTAAAATTTTGACAGATGGTTCAATGGAATGCATTAGCGGCAAAATAGGCGGATTTTGGATTGATTCAACTAGCCTGTATGCATATGCGACAGGAAACTACAAAATGGAAATAAATTCGTCTGAAAAGAAACTGAAAATATCAGACGGTTCAGTTTATCAGATTGCACACAAAGGAACAAATAGAAATACGGTAGTAATTGGAGGAGCTACTACAACAGCACTGTTTGGCGATATTGATTGCGGTGATGGTGCTTTTGACCACATCAAGACGCGATCAATAACAGCCACAACAGCATCAAACTTCAACGCTATTTCATCATCGTCAATTATAACTGCAAGTGGAAAGATAAAGTCGAGTTCACATATCGAAGCGTCAGGACATTTCTATAACATTGGATCCGGAAATGATCTTTCAGACTTGAGTGTCAGAGGAACTAAGAAAAGAATATTTGACACAAAAGACTATGGAATGCAGGCGTTTTATTGTTATGAGATGGCATCACCTATTTTTGGAGATATCGGAAAAGCTACGATATCAAATGACGGAACTTGCCTGATTGACCTTGATGATATTTTCCAGGAATCCGTAAATGCAGAGATTACATATTATGTATTTCTGCAGAAAGAAAGTAACGGGGACTGCTGGGTGGAAGAAAAAGAACCGACTCATTTTGTGGTAAAAGGCACGCCAGGGTTAAAATTTAGTTTCGAGATAAAAGCAATGCAAACAAATTATGAACACATGAGATTTGCAGATGTGAGCGAAACAGCATACGACAGAGCTGTCGAGGAACTTGATTTTGATTATGCAGCGGAAGAGATAGAAATATCCGAGCCGGATTATGAAACCGAACTAGAAAATGACAGAGTAACCATCATTAATCAAATGGAGGCAGCAGCATGAAAAAAGTACTGACAAGTTTTATGAATTTATCAACCGGAGAGGGCAGCAGAATCGCATTCACTTATTCCGAAGTTGACGAAGATACCGGAAACATTATTAGCCAGAATAACAAAGGAAACTTTCTGGTGATGAACACAGAAGTACAGGGTCACTTGGATGCAATTAAAGAATATATTGCAACAGCACATTTGAAATAGGGAGGGACAAAAAATGAGCGAAGTTAGCAAAGAAACAGAAAGAAGCATGAAAGAAGATACACCAGAAGAGAAAAAGGTGTCCGATTCGGACACCTCAGAAGTACTTCCACTTGGAGCAATCCTGGACAAGAAAACAGAAGAACTTCGGAGCGTGATATTTAAAGAAATGGTGCAGGGCGGAATCCCTGCCTCATTAATGGATTATATGCTCACATCTATTCTTGCAGAGGTAAGAGATCTTAAAGCAAAGGAATACTCAAAACGCATTATCGGTAAGGAGGAGTAAACGTGGCTGATGTAAAGAAATATACGGATCAGATCGCAAAGGCCCAGAAAGGCAGAGACGTCCGTGATTCAATCGTCAATGCGATCAATGCGGTATCAGACGAAAACAACGAATACAACCAGGTAAAATCGGATATTCTTGCGGCACAGTCTGATATTGCAGAGAAAGTGGCAAAGAACGAACAGACAGAGCAGACATTTGCGGCAGATGTAAAAAAAGCGGAAGAATTAAAACAGGGACTTGATACAGACATCACCCAGGGAAACACTCTCAAGAGTCAGCTGGATACTGCAGTTAAAACGGCAGACACCAGTAAAAAGAACCTGGACGCGTCAAACACAACTGCCGGACAGACCAAAACTGCTTTAGATGGATCAGTCAGCACCGCGCAGACTTTAAAACAGGGCCTTGACTCAGATATTACTCAGGGGACAACACTGAAAACCGGTTTAGAATCTGACATCACCCAGGGAACAGCTCTCAAGAGCCAGCTGGATGCTACTGTTTCTACTGCGAATACAACAAAGAAAAATTTAGATGATTCCAACATGGCAGCAGGCAAAACCAAGACCGCCCTGGATACATCAAACACAACAGCAACCAAAACAAAAACAGATCTGGATGCAACAAATAAGACCGCAACCGAAACAGATGCAACATTGAAAAAAACAATTGCTGATATGGATGATCCGCAGACAGAAGTGGGTGCGATCATAGAGTCCGCAAAAACCGAAGCTAAAAAAGCAACGGAAGCCGCAGACGCTGCGACAGCTGCGACAAAAGCCTTGACAGCGCAAACAAATCACATAACATTTCAGATGAACTCCGAGGACGGAGGACTTGACATTGTTTATACAGAATAATTAGAACTTGTAGCAAACCTGCAGGTTCTTTTTATATACAAAAATAAAGGAGGAACAAACAGAAATGGCAACAGGAGACCAGACACTCATTAATTTTCCACGCGAAAGCACTATGAAAGAAATTTCACAGGCATTGCAGACAATGGCACTCACCCAGGCAGCAAACATGGAGAATTTATCAGACTGGGCGAAATTCAGCGGACTTTCCAGAAACGGGATGATTCCAAAGATTTTAAATTATGGAGATCAGATCCTCGAAAAATGGAAAGACACTACAGCAAATCAGGAATACGACTTCCCGTGGCAGTACACACATTCTGAAAATGTAGAGCTGGAGGACGGAGAAGTCATTCCAGGAACATTCCTGGAAGCACATTATACAACCCCGTTCGGATTACAGTTTAGTAACCGCGCATTCTTACGTTGTCCGGATGGACTGGCAGCAGGAACTTATCATTTGATGCTGCAGCAGAACTGGGGAAACAATGCGAAAGCAAACACATACTGGCAGTTTACTCTGACTAAAGACGTACCAACAGGCGGATCCGTATACGGATTTACACAAATGCCAGACGTTGCACCGAGTAACTGGAAAGCAACCTCTTACGCTGCAGATGGAATCACCACAATTGAAACCGTTGCAGTTACATCAGGATCAGACGGAACAGATCTGGGAACTATGCAGTATGCAACCAGAAACGGAAACCTCAACAGTATGCAGGAATCAGCATACGGCTGGAATCGCTGGAAATATTCAGCGGCCCGTCAGTGGCTAAATTCAACACAACCAAAGGGCAAATGGTGGACAAAACAGGACGACTGGGACATTGCACCGAGTCAGTTAACCACAAAAGACGGATTCCTCTGCGGAATGCCTGCGGATATGCTGGCAGCATTAAAGACGGTCAAAGTAACTACCCTTGCGAATACCGTCAATGATGGTGGCGTGACAGATATCACATACGACAGAGTATTCCTTGCATCCATGTCTCAGATGAACGTAAACATGAGCAAAGAGGAGGGAGCAGTTCACGAATACTGGCAGCGGAGAACAAATTCCAAAACACCAATTGAACCATG
>ENA-ORTJ01000493-ORTJ01000493.1-human-gut-metagenome-genome-assembly--contig:-NODE-493-length-34102-cov-9.956883_pt1 | contig 34102 bp, 31 predicted proteins | sample MGYA00242069_ERZ509187 | MGnify/ENA primary metagenome ERZ509187 (study PRJEB26280, sample SAMEA2338779) | human gut metagenome | biome: human gut; feature: human-associated habitat; material: faeces... | reverse complement strand
CAGTGGAAGTACTATTGAAAGGTTAGAAAGTTATGATAAAAGCGAACAGATTATGATATACTTAAATAAAGATCATGATATCAAAGATAAGTATGAAGATAGTGATTGGATAAAGACACCGTTAGTCATCTTTTTAAATAATACATACGATCTTTTGATAAAGAAAGAAGTTATGAAAGAATATGGATTTGAAGAAATAGAGAAGGAGGTTAAAAAGATGTGTAATTTAGGAGAAATGATAGCCAGAGAAAATATAGAAAAAGGACATTCTATGGGGCTTGAACAAGGACAAAAATTGGAAAGAAGAAAGAAAAATATTGAATTAATAACAAATTTGATGAATAGCTTAAGTATTTCGTTTTCAAAAGCAGTTGAATTGTTAAAAGTTTCTGAAGATGAAGTTTTAGAAATAAAAAAATATTTTGAAGCTTAATGGTGTTTGCTGGCAAGGACGATATTTTGTCCTTGTTTTTATTTTTGATGACAAAAAATAGATGTAAATAGCTAGAAATGATAATGATTTTGGGAAATGCTTGTGATAAAATAAACATGAGGAAAAAGGAGATGTATTATGAATACTTATGAACATTTATTTACACCTATTAAAATAGGAAATACAACAGTAAAAAATCGTATTTTTATGCCACCTTTATCAACTAATCTTGCAGATAAAGGTTATGTAACAGATGCCTTAGTAAAGCACTATGCAGCTAGAGCAAAAGGTGGAGTAGGACTTATTGTAACTGAAGTTACAACTGTAGAACCTACATATACATATTTACCAGGAGATATGTCAATCTATGATGATTCTTATATTCCTGGATGGAAAAAACTTGTAGATGCAGTACATCAATATGATACTAAAATCTTATCACAACTCTTTCATCCAGCTTATATGGCTTTTCCAATTCCTGGGACACCACAATTGATTGCTCCTTCAAATGTAGGACCATATTATGCTAAAAGTGCCCCTCGAGAAGTAACAAAAGAAGAATTAAAAGTAATTGTTAAACAATTTGGTGAAGCTGCTTTACGTTTTAAAAAAGCAGGGGGAGATGGAGTTGAAATCCAAGCAGCCCATGCACATGGTTTATTAGGAGGATTTTTAACGCCTTTATATAATAAAAGAACAGATGAATATGGTGGAGATATTCATGGAAGATTACGTTTAACTTTAGAAGTTATTGAAGAAGTAAGAAAACAATGTGGTAGAGATTTTATCATTGATGTGCGTATTTCAGGAGATGAATACAGTGATGGTGGTTTAACACTTAATGATATGATCTATGTCTCTAAACAATTAGAAAAAGCAACCGTTGACTTTATTCATGTTTCTGGAGGAAATACCATTAAAAAAGGAAGTTCAATGCCAGCAAGTGGAACAGCTCCGGCACCACATAAACATGCAAGTGAAGAAATTAAAAAACATGTATCTATTCCAGTGGCAACAGTTTCGCGTATCAACGAACCTTGGGTAGCAGATGAGTTAATCGCTAATGGTGTTTGTGATGCGTGTATGATTGGTCGTCCTAATTTATGTGATAGTGAATTTGCGAACAAAGCAAAAGCAGGAAAAATAGATGAAATTAGACCATGTATTGGTTGTGGAAGATGTTTAACAGGAATTATGTTTGGTAAACCAATTAGTTGTACAGTCAATCCAGCTGTTGAAAAAGAAGAAATTGATGAAGCTCCTGTTAAGAAAAAAGTACTTGTTGTTGGTGGTGGACCAGCAGGAATGGAAGCTGCTTATGTCGCTAAAAAACGTGGACATGAGGTTGTTTTATGTGAACAAAGTGATCGTTTGGGTGGTCAATTAAATATTGCTTGTGTGCCTATTGGTAAACAAGAAATTACTAAAGTAGTTAAATATATGAAGAGCCAATTAACAGGTGTTGATGTTCGTTTAAATACAACAGTGACTAAAGAAATGATTGAAAATGAATTTAAAGATTATGAAATTATTACAACAGTAGGAGCAACACCTAAAGAAATCGAACCTTATAAAGTCTTTAAACAAACAATGACGGCTGATGATATTTTATCTGGTAAAAAATTTCCAGGTAGAAAGATCGTAATTATTGGTGGTGGTTCTGTTGGTTGTGAAACAGCAGATTATTTAGCACCATTGATTAATGATTTATTCCCTACAAATAGAGATATTACTTTAATTGAAATGACGAATGGATTAATGACAGGGGAATCAGGAGCTACTAAATCATTGCTTACAAGACGTATGATGGAAAAAGGTGTGAAGATTGAATTAAATTCTAAGATTACATATGTTGATGAAAATACTATTAAATATGAAAAGAATCATCAAGAATATGTATTAGATGATGTGGATACTTTAGTATTTGCAGTAGGTTATAATCCAATTTCTTCACCAATTGAAAATGCTCATTTAATTGGTGATTGTCAAAAAATTGGAACATTAAAAGATGCTATTACAAATGCATATCAAATAACAAAGGAGATATAATAATATGAAACTATTAGAACCAATCCAAGTAGGGAAAATGACATTAAAAAACAGAATTATGTTTCCACCTCTTACAACAGGGTATGAAGAAAGAGATGGATCTATTGGTCAAAAAAGTTTAAGTTTTTATGAAAGATTAGCGAAAGGTGGAGTTTCTTATGTTGTTATTGGAGATGTTGCACCAGTGCGTACAGCATCACCTACACCTAAACTTTATAGTGATGAACAAATACCTGCCTTTAAAAAATTAGCTGATACATTACATCAATATGATTGTAAAGTAGCTTTACAACTTTTCCATCCTGAATATGATGTTCCTGGTGTTGGTAAAATGATTATGGAAGCAGGAATAGCACGTCAAAAGGCAGCTCAAGCAAAGGCAGAAGGAAATGAAAAAGAAGCTTTAAAACAAACAGAATTAGCACAAAAGCTTACAAAAGATGCGTATGCTAAATTACATCATGATATGCAACATTTTGTAAATGAAGCAACAGTTGAACAATTAAATCAAATTAAAGAAAGTATTGCGAGTTGTGCGCATAAAGCAATGCTTGCTGGTATTGATGCGATTGAAGTTCATGGCGATCGTTTGTTAGGTTCTTTATGTTCCGAAGTATTAAATCATCGAAGTGATGTATATGGTGGTTCTTTTGAAAATAGAATTCGTTATGCTTTAGAAGTTGTTAAAGCAATTAAAGAAGCAGCACCTGATTTAACAATTGAATATAAACTTCCAATTATTACTTTAAATAAAGATGGAAGTTTAAGAGGTAAAGGTGGTTTAAAAGAAGCTGAAGGAATTGCTTTTGCGAAAAAACTAGAAGAAGCAGGCGTTGACATGATTCAAGTAGCTCAAGCCAACCATACAGGAAATATGGGAGATACGATTCCACCAATGGGAGATGTGCCATATAATTGGACATTACCAGTTGCTAGAAAAGTTAAAGAAGTTGTTTCTATTCCAGTAGCAACAGTAGGTAGAGTGGTAAGTGTAGAAGCTGGTGAAAAAATCTTAAATGATGGAGACGCTGATATGATTGGTTATGGACGTTCTTTATTAACTGATCCTGATATTGCTTTAAAAGTGAAAAAAGGAGAATGCATTAGAGAATGTTTAAACTGTAATAAAGGATGCGTTGATGCAATTCAAAATAGACAATACATTTCATGTGTTTTAAATGCTGAAAATGGAAATGAAGCTACTGTTTCAATTAAACCAACAAATAATCCTCAAAAAGTAGTTGTTATTGGTGGAGGTATTGCTGGTTTAGAAGCAGCAAGAGTTGCTGCAGTTAAAGGACATACAGTGACTTTATTTGAAAAAGCTGATTATTTAGGAGGACAAATCAACATTGCCTCTGTTCCACCAAGAAAAAATGAAATCTTAAGAAGTGTTGAATATTATCAAAAAGTGTTACCTACATTAAATGTTGATATTCATTTAAATGAAGAAGCGAAAGATATCAATAGTTATGATTATGCTATTATTGCTGTAGGGGCACATAATATGGAAATGCCAATTCCTCATGATAACAGCAATATTGTTTCTAGCTGGGATGTTTTAAACGGACAAGAAGTTACTGGTGATTGTGTGGTTATTGGTGGAGGTTTAGTAGGTGCTGAAACTGCTGAATATCTAGCAAATAAAGGTCATCAAGTGACAATTGTAGAAATGATGGATAAAATTGCTGCTGGTGAATCTACAACTGTTTTACCATTAATGATGAAAGACTTTGCAGATCATAATGTTAAGCAATTAGTAAATACAAAAGTAGATCATATTGAAAACAATATTGTCTATACAGCAAATGATCAAATCAAAGCAGATACAATTATTAATGCTTTAGGATCAAAGAAAAATATCTTTGATGATTCATCTATTACAATTCCTCATGTTTGTGTAGGAGATTGTTCTGGTGAAAGAACTGCTGATATAGCAAGTGCTATTAGAACAGCTTATCATGCTGCTAATGCTATAGATTAGTAAATAAGTTAATATTTAGAAGTGTTACTTAGTTATCTAGGTAACACTTTTTTGTGTAAAAAACGCACATAAAACATGGCATTCACGTACGAAAAATAGCCGTTCATGAACGAAAGTGGGAAATAGAGGGAGTGAGTTATATAATAATATTAATGTTTATATTTTATAACAAATAATAAAAGAAGTAAATTTTTATTATTAACTTATTTTTGAATATAAAAGAGAGGAGATTTGAAAAATGGATGACAAATATATAGGAACAAGAAATAATAAAATAAATATAAGTAAAGATGATCCTGATTTAGCTGCATATTTAAAAGAAAGAGCTTCAGTTACAGATTCAGATATTAGACTTTATCTTAGAGAGGTAAATTTTCATTGTCCTCTATGTGGTAAAGATTTACAAAGAAAAAGTCAAAAAAAAGAAGTGTAAAATTATTTGAAATAGCACATATCTATCCCAATAGCCCTACTGTAGAACAATATTTGGAATTAAAAGGCCTAGAACGTTTAGGAGATAATTCAGAATCTTTTGATAATAAAATAGCTTTATGTAAGGACTGTCATAGCACACAAGATTATCATACAACAAAAGAAGATTATTTAAAGTTGTTAAATAAGAAAAAAGAATATTTGGAAATATGTGCATTATCTGAATTAACTTCTTCTTTAGGATTGGAAGAGTCTATAGAGAAAGTAATTGATTTAATTGTAAATATTGAAGATTCTGAAATAAGACAATTAAAGTATAATGTGGTATCAATTGACAAAAAATTTACAACAGGTGAAAGATTATTAGAAGCAAAAGTAAGGGGATATGTTGTGGAGTATTATATTTTAATAAGGGAAAAATTTAAAGAACATGCAAATGTCTTTAATTTTGATAGATTATCTAGAAAAATAAGAGGCTGTTTTGAAGATCTCAATGAGGAAACAAAAAGTAAAATTAATATATTTAACTCTTTAGTAGATTGGCTAAATGAGCAAACATTAAATAAATCGAGAGAGGCTTGTGAGGCCATAATTTCATTTTATATACAGGAGTGTGATGTTTTTAATGAAATTACCAAATAAAATCGTATCATATAAAGAAAGTATGTTATACAAACTACCTATAATTTTAGGGGTGTTAAATAAAAATAGAATATCAATAAGTGAATTATATATGAAGATATCGATGGAGTTTGATAATATTAATGAATTTATTGATGCATTAGATTGTTTGTTTGCTTTAGGAAAAATACAGTATGATGAAGAAAGAGAGGAATTAATAAATGTTATATGAAATTGTGTGCGATAAATTTAAAACAAAAAAAGTATTGTTTAATAGTGGACTGAACACAGTACTTGGAACAAATGAAGGAGATAATTCAATAGGAAAATCTTCATTTTTATTAATAGTGGATTTTGTATTTGGAGGAACAACCTATGCAAAATCAGAAGATATTATAAAAAATATTGGGGAACATAGTATCAAATTTGCATTTAAATTTAGTAATAAGATGCACTATTTTTGTAGATCTGTTAATCATTTAAATGAAGTATATTTGTGTGATGAAAATTATAATAATATTGAAAAAATATCATTAAAAGAATATTGTCAATGGATTGGAGAACAGTATGATTTTTTATCACCCTATACTACATTTAGAAAAGAAATAAGTAGGTATATAAGAGTTTATGGTAAAAATAACGCAAATGAAAAATTACCGTTACATGCTTTTCCACAGGAAAAAATGAATGATGCAGTATGTGAATTGTTAAAAATTTTTAATTATTATGAACCAATACATAATATATTAGAGATATCTAATAAGTCGATAGAATCATTAAAAACATATAAAAGTGCACAAAAATACAAATTTGTTTCAAAAATTTCAAAAAAAGAATATGAAAATAACATAAAAGAAATTAAAAAAATAGATACTGAATTAAATAATTTAACAAACAAACTTGATCAAGGATTAATTGATGTAGAAGCAGTAATATCAGAAGAAGCAATTGAAATAAAAAATAATTTATCAAGAGCAAGAAGAATGAGAAGTAAAGCAAAGATGAAAAAAGATAGATATGATGAAAATAAAACATATAAATTTTCTCCAGTTACTTTTGATTTTGAAGAATTAATGGATTTTTTTCCAAATGCTAATTTAAAAAAATTAGAAGAAATTGAAATGTTTCATAAAAGTATTTCGAAAATATTTCAAAAAGAGATAAAATCTGAATTAAAAAAAATTGAGCAAGAAATAATGGATTATGATAGTTCAATTAGTGAATATGAGAATCGTTTACGTGAGTTAATAAAAAATCCAAATTTGTCAAAAAAAATATTGAAAAGGCACAATGAATTAAAAAGTAGAAAAGACGAATTGGAAATGAAAAATGATGCATATAACAAACTTATAGAATTAAAAAATAATGAATCTATTGATAAAAAAAGAGTATCAAATATGAAAAATCAACAACTATCAATTCTTTCAAGTAAAATTAATATAGAAATGAATAGATTGAATAATATAATTTATAAGGAAGAAAATAATGCACCAATTTTAAGTTTTTCAAAAAATAATTATAGTTTTGTAACACCTGAAAATACAGGAACAGGTATAGCTTATAAGGGATTGGTTATATTTGATATTTCTGTTCTGAATTTGACTAATTTACCTATTATAGTGCATGACTCATTTATTTTAAAACAAATATCGGATAAAGCATTTGAAAAAATATTAGAATTGTATATTAAGAGTGAAAAACAAGTAATAATAGCTATTGATAAAAAGAACTCATATACAGATGAGACACAAAAAATATTAGATGAAAGTGTTATTTTAAATTTAGGTTCTAATGGAAATGAACTTTTTGGGAAATCGTGGGGATAGACGATGTATTAAATTATGAATTTAATATAAGCATAAATAATTTATGAAATATAAAGGGAGTTAAACAATAATGAATATTATAGTTATCGGAAATGGATTTGACTTAGCACATGGGTTACCAACAAAATATACAGATTTTTTAGAATTTGTAAAAGTTTTAAATAATGTATTAGAAGAAAGAAATAAAGATTATGATTGTATAGATATGTGCAATATTAATGTTCAAATAAAAACACTTATAAAAGAAAATATAACCCAGCAAATTGAACAATGGAAAAGTTTATTAAATGATAATTTTTGGATTGAGTATTTTCTCCAAAATGATATGCATGGAAAAGAAAATTGGATTGATTTTGAAAGTGAAATATCTGATTTGATCCAGTCGATACATATGGATATGTATGAAAAAAGAAGTCTTACAAGTATGTATGAAGAAATAGATGGTATTTTTATAAATGAATTCTTAGAAAATTACTTATGGAAAGATAATGTAGATAGAAAATTAAATATATATAAAGATATAAAAGATAAATTATATGATGACTTGAATAGATTAATTAAAGCATTAGAAATTTATTTGTATCAGTATGTTAATAAAATAAATTGTGAAAAAAAATTACCAGATATACAAGAAATAATTGCCGAGAAGGAAATATGTAAAATATTAAGTTTTAATTATACGAATACAATAGAAAGAGTATATATAGATAAATCTAATATGGATATTGACTTTATACATGGTAAAGCAAATAAAGATTTGGAAATTGAAAAAAATAATATGGTTTTGGGAATTGATGAATTTCTTCCGGCTGAAAAACAAAATATAAATGTTGAATTTGTGGAATTTAAAAAATTTTATCAAAGAATATATAAAGAGACAGGATGTAAGTATAAAAATTGGGTTGATGAAATAAAAAGTGAGCATTCATTATATGTGAAAAAAATAGCGAAAGCAAATTTTTTGTATGATGAAGCTATGATATGCAAAAATTGTAAAAAACACAATTTATATATTTTTGGACACTCATTAGATGTCACAGATGGAGATATATTAAGAGACTTAATATTGAATGATAACGTAAGTACAACTATTTTTTATCATAATAAGGAAAATATGGGAAAACAAATTACTAATTTAGTAAAAGTAGTTGGAGAAAATGAATTGATAAGAAGAACGGGAGGAAGTACTAGAACAATAAAATTTAAGTTACAAAAAAATTTAATATAGATTTTTAACATTAACATTTTTAAAAGGAGGATATTATTATGAAATTTGATAGAATAAATGTTAATCGTTTGGATGATATAGGTTATGTGATTGATAAAGAAAAATTTTTAAAGTTTGTTAATGATTTCAGGATTATTGGTGTTCATTGGTCTCAACCTACAAATATTAGTGCTAGTTATTTTTTAAGATTATTACAAGATGGCTCAAAAGCACGAGCACGTGGATTTGGAAAACAATCATATATTGAAAATGATGAATCATCAAATCAATTAAGTGAATTTTACGATAAATTATTTGATCACGGAGCATTATGGAAATTAGAAAATGGTAGAGTAATTTGTACAGCAATGCCATATAGTGATGAAAAAATTGTGCTTGATGAATTTGAAAGATTGAAGCATAAATATGAATATCCCGATAACGTGATATTAAATTTCTTAGATGAAAAATATAAATTTAGAAAAAATGGCGATATTATGGTTGTTATTTCGTTTGATGAAATTTAGATTAGATAGATTAAAAATATTATTTTTTAAACAACTTAAATACTATAAAAATTTATGAAAAAAGCAATCTAAATAATCAAATACTTTAGTAAAAAATCACTTTAAAATATCTGATACTTTTTAAAGAGGAAAATTAGATAAAGCAATTTCTGATTTTCCTCCTTTTATTTTTCTATTTTACTTTTTATAGTTTACTCTAGAATTGCCTATACATTTGGAATTTATCCATGTAAAAGAGTTGAGTATTTCTTTTTTTATGTCCAAACGTTTTTGTAATATTATTTTTAATGTAAGCGCCAAATAAAATAGTGTATTTAAAGAAGTCGATTGAATTGATATAATAATCAATTTAGTCGGCTTTTATTTCAAATTCTTCTTTTATTTCTTCACTCCATGGTAAGAACCAATCCAATTTCTTTGGATCTTCAACCAGATCTTGTTGAGGTAAATAATCCAGAATGAATTCAATATAATCATATGGATTAAGTTTGTTGGCTTTAGCTGTTTCAATCAGGCTGAAGACTGCAGCCCTTACTTCAGCTCCTTTAGTAGAAGTTGAAAACAGCCAGTTCTTTCGACCAACTGTAAATGGTCTGATTGTACGTTCATCTAATGAATTTGTCATAGGTACAAGACCATCTTCTAAAAATGAACGCAGTCCTGCCTCGTAATTCAAGGCATATTGTATAGCTTTTCCTGTCTTAGAAGCTGTTAACACCTTGTTTTGGTTATCCTTGCACCATGAAAAGAAGTCATCAACTAATGGCTTTGATTTTTCTTGACGTACTTTCACCTTTTTATCAGGTGATAATGTTTCGATTTGTTTTTCTATCGCAAACAGTCTGGCTATTTTTTCAACGGCTGTATTTGCGAGGGTATCTGATGCATTCTTCATATCTACAGGCAAAACATCATAGAACTTCCTTCTGGCATGTGCCCAACAGTAAGCATTGGTCACACCATCTATATGATTATATCCATAATAACCATCAGTGATGATAGTACCATCAAACCCTTTAAGAAATTCTTGAGGGTTGGTTGCTTTTCTGTCAGGTCTGTAATCAAATATCTTAACAGGTTGTTTACTTTCTTTGATACTTGAATATACCCACATGTATGATTTGGAAGTAACCTTCTTGCCTGGCTCATTCAATACCTGAACTGGCGTTTCATCGCAATGTATATGTGACTCTTTCATCATCAGTTCGTGCATCCTGTTTACCAATGGAATGAAATATTCCTTGGCGGCAATGATGATCCAGTTAGCCATGGTTGTTCTTGACAGTTCCATTCCTAATCGTTTCCATTCTGATTCCTGTCTGTATAAAGGCATATGATTTACATATTTATCGATAATCACTTGTGACAGTACACTTGGCGATGTATATGAGTGTGGAACAACTGGTTGAGGTGTGCCAGCTTTAAGAATTACTGCCTTTCCTTTTTTTCTGCAGTTTCGACATTCATATGTTTTTCTATAAATATCTTTTACATAGAGTTTGGCTGGTTCATAAACAACTTCATGTCTTACAAATTCTTCACCCACATAAGACAACTTTGAACCGCATTCATCACATACTCTGTCTTTTTCATCAATATCATAAACTTTTTTTACATGTTTGAGATTGTCTAATTTGATATCGATTTTCCCTTTTTGTTTCTTTTTGGCTCTGGTATATGAGATATCTTCAAGCAGTTCAGGTTCACATTCATTTTCTGTTTCATCAAAAAGAGAAAGCTGATCCATAGAATGTGTTATCTTTTCACTCTTGGTACCAAACAGCTTTCTCTTTAAATAGGCATTTTCTTCATGCAAAAGTTCATTGTTGTTTTTTAAGTATTCATTTTCAGCTTTCAAACTGTCAATCGTACTGTTCAAAGATGCAATTGTAGCTTTCAATTCTTCAATAGAATGTGACAGATTAGCCATTACCAAAGCTAAATTTTCAACTGTATAAGCCATCAAAAGCACCTCCATTTCATACATCTATTATACCATAAACATGCATATTTTCCTATGAAATCAAGGCTTTACAGTACAACTTGTGGATAACTTTTCTGAATGGTTTTGGGCTGTACGATAGAGAGTCCTTCAAGCAGCCACCTGAACTGTTGAGAAGTTATTTCGAGTGCTTCTGATTCATCTCTGGGCCATTTGAATTTACCATTTTCAAGTCTTTTATAAAGTAATACAAAACTATCACCTTCCCAGTACAGAGCCTTCATGGTTCTTGTGTTTCTACCACAAAACAGAAACACAGAATTGGAAAATGGATCAAGCTTGAAGTTCTGTTGAACGATAGCTGAAAGCCCATCGATCTGTTTACGCATGTCTGTATAGCCAACAGCTATATAAATATGTTCGGCTTTTGAAATATCACCAATCATAACAATGACTTCAAAAGAGGCTCAATACTTTGGTAAGGTGTATCTGAATCAAGTTCAATTTTGATACTTCCCTTGATAATGATAATCTTTTCATTATTGTGTGGTTGCTTTTCAACAGAAACAAAGGATACTTCATTCTTGTAGCTTTTTTCATTTATCTGATCACATAAAATATTTCTGATTTTTTGTTGATAATTATAATAAGTCGACGGCTTGATATTGTTTTTGTCACAGAAATCTTTGACAGATAAACCACTTTCCTTGCATTCTTTGATTTTAAAATACCAGAATTTATATTTTTCATTTTTGGTAAGTTCTTGTACTGTCATCATATAGTCTCTCTTCCTTTTTATATAATTTTTGGAGAATATAAAAACTACAATATAGTTTATGGAGTATCCACATTCTATATTGTAGTTCTTAGAGTTCTATATTTTTATCCACTATTTTATTTGGCGCTTACTATAATTACTTCATAAATATTTTTTTAACTATTTGTATATAATGTATGGAAGGAAAAAGATAAAATGAAAAATTAAAAAAAGGATAAACATATCTTAAATACGATGTTTATCCTTTTCTATCTATTTTATGTATTTCATCTATTAAATCTTGAATTTCTTTTGGATAAGTTTCTAGTACTTTTTTACCGAGTTCATAAATAAGATTATCTTTGTTTTTAGATGAACCAATATGATAAAAATCTTTGACTTCTTGACTACAAATTAAATTCTCTTGTCTTAATTGATTAATTAAACAAAGACCTTCAATAGATTTAACACGACTTAAAGCTACGTATAGTTGCCCATTATCAAATGAATAGGGGATTAAATTGACTTGATCATAAGTTTGTCCTTGACTTTTATGCATTGTAATAGCATAAGCAAGCTTTAAAGGTATTTGATAAAAAGCACCTACTTTTTCTTTAGATAGTTGATGATCTTCAATATCTCCATCTTTCTTTTTAGACAAAACATAATTTTCTATAGCCCATTCATGATATCCAAAAGTAACTAATGTTTTATTTGTATCAAGCATAACTGTTACACAATCATCTTCTAATTTATATACTTTTCCAAATGAACCATTTTGATATAAATCTTGTTCAGTATCATTAATTAGTACCATTACTCTAGCTCCTATTTTTAGATGAAGTTCATCTAAAGTAGGTTTATCAGAATTTTTAACATCTCCTACTATTCTAGAATGATAGACTTTAGCTTTATTGGGTAACTTAGAGAGTTTATCTTGATTGATTTGTTCTGCTTTTTTATTAGTAGCAGTTAAAATAATTCCATTTTCAAAAAGTTCTTTTTGACTATGAGTATTAAAATAACTTACACAAGAATAGTCACCTATTCTTGCTTTATTAAGTTCATGAACAAATTCAGGATCCTTTTGTCTAATAACTTCTTTTAATTCAACTGTTTGAAAATCTAAATCTTTCCAATTTGTAGATTCAAAAGCGTAGCCTTTATGATAATGTTCATATATTTTTTCTAAAACTTCACGATCATTATCAGTAGTAACTGGAGGAAGTTGAAAGAAATCACCAACGACAACTATTTGTTTACGAGATAAAGATTTTTCTTCTGCCTTAGTAATTGTTCTTACAACAAAATCAAAAAGATCAACACGACACATACTGATTTCATCTATAATGATAATATCGCTTTCTTGTACAACTTGAGGTACTTTTTGGATATGTTTAATAACTTGTGGCTCAGGGGATACTTGAAAACATCTATGAATAGTTACACCTTGGATATTAATAGCAGCAATACCTGTAGGAGCACAGACAATTACTTTTTTATTTTGTTTTTCCATTTCACTGATAAATAATTTTAAAACAAATGATTTACCTGTTCCTGCATCACCGGTTAAAAAGATATTTTTACCTGATATTAATTGGTTATAGGCATTATATTGATCTTTACTAAGTGATGGTTTATCTGTTTTTTGAGTATTTTCATTTAAATAGTTCCAAGCTTCTTCTTTAGAAGTAAAACTTTTAAATTGCGCATTTTTAAACTGATTTACTTCATTTTGACATTCTTCCCAAGTATTATAAATACCAGGATGTCTTCCTTTTTTTACAGCATAATATTTCATGATATCACTCCTTGTTTCTATTATGACATATTTATAGCTTTTTGTAATGGAATAAAAATGATATAAAACTTGTGAAATGTTACACATAGCCTTATGTGTAACTTGTTTTTATTTTCACATGATACTAAAATATGTGTAGTTAGAAAAGAGGAGATTTAATTATGGCAAACAGATTTGTATTAAATGAAACAAGTTATCATGGAAAAGGAGCAATTGAATCAATTCCTGAAGAAGCAAAAGCAAGAGGATTCAAAAAAGCTTTAGTATGTTCAGATCCAGACTTAGTAAAATTTGGAGTAACAGCAAAAGTTACTGATTTATTAGATAAAGCAGGATTAGCTTATGAACTATATTCTAATATCAAACCGAATCCAACAATTGAAAATGTTCAACAAGGTGTTAAAGCATTACATGATGCTGGAGCAGATTATATGATTGCTATTGGTGGTGGTTCATCAATGGATACAGCAAAAGCAGTAGGTATTATTGATAAAAACCCTGAATTTGCTGATGTAAGAAGCTTAGAAGGTGTTGCACCAACTAAAAATCCTTGTACACCAATCTTTGCAGTTCCTACAACAGCTGGTACTGCTGCTGAAGTAACAATCAACTATGTAATCACAGATGTTGAAAAAGATCGTAAAATGGTATGTGTAGATGTACATGATATTCCAGTTGTAGCTTTCGTTGACCCAGATATGATGTCATCAATGCCAAAAGGATTAACTGCTGCTACAGGCATGGATGCCTTAACTCATGCTATCGAAGGTTATATTACTAAAGGTGCTTGGGAAATGTCAGATATGTTCCATATCAAAGCTATTGAAATTATTTCTAAATCATTAAGAGGTGCAGTAGAAAATACTCCTGAAGGTAGAGAAGGTATGGCTTTAGGTCAATATGTTGCAGGTATGGGATTCTCTAACGTAGGTTTAGGATTAGTTCACTCAATGGCTCATCCACTTGGAGCTTTATATGATACACCTCATGGTGTTGCTAATGCTATCATCTTACCAACAGTTATGGAATATAATGCACCATATACTGGTGAAAAATATAAAGACATTGCAGAAGCAATGGGTGTAGATACTACTGGTATGTCTCAAGAAGAATATCGTAAAGCAGCTGTAGATGCAGTTAAACAATTATCTAAAGATGTTGGTATTCCAGCTGACTTAAAAGAAATCGTTAAAGAAGAAGATTTACAATTCTTAAGTGAATCTGCTTTAGCTGATGCTTGCTGTCCAGGTAACCCAAGAGATACAAGTGTAGAAGAAATCAAAGAATTATATAAATCTTTATTATAATAATAAGACAGTCCTCAATGAGGGCTGTTTTTTTGTTTTAAAATGTAAAAAAAAAGAGAATTTTGTTATTAATTTCACAATAAAGTTGACTTTTTATGCGGTTTCAATATAATTTTTTTATATGTTAAAAAGGGGAAATTCGATGGAAACAAATAAAAAATCAAGTTTTTCAGGCCGTTTAGGATATGTTATGGCGGCTGCTGGCTCAGCTGTTGGATTAGGAAACATTTGGCGTTTTCCATATCTTGCGGCTAAATATGGTGGAGGTACTTTTTTATTTACTTACATTATTTTAGCGTTTACAGTTGGTTTTGCTTTACTTGTAAGTGAAACAGCATTAGGAAGAAAGACCGGAAACAATCCAATCAAAGCATATAAAATCTTAGGAGCAAAAAAATTAAAGATTGGTGGTTGGTTGAATTCAATTATTCCAATGTTGATAATTCCTTATTACTGTGTTGTTGGTGGTTGGGTATGTAAATACTTATTTGAATATTTAAGAGGATCAAGTCAAATCTTGACACAAGATACCTATTTTTCAAATTTTATTGCTAATCCAATTAGTCCAGCTTTTTGGTTAGTTGTTTTTGCAGTATTAACTTTTATTGTGGTTATTAAAGGGGTAGAAAAAGGAATAGAAAAGGTAAGTAAGATTTTAATGCCTATTTTAGTAGTAATAGCTATTTTTATTTCAATCTATGGTTTAATGACACCAGGAGCAATTGAAGGTTTGAAGTATTATATTATTCCTGATTTTTCAAGGTTTAGTATTATGACAGTTATTTCAGCAATGGGACAAATGTTTTATTCTTTATCAATTGGAATGGGTATTTTATTTACATATGGTTCTTATATGAAAAAAGATGTTGATATGGAAAAAGCAATTTCTCAAGTAGAAATTATGGACACTTTAATTGCTTTTTTAGCGGGGTTAATGATTATTCCTGCAGTCTTTGCATTTTCAGGAAAAGATAGTTTAAATGCTGGAGCGTCTTTAATGTTTATTACAATGCCTAAAGTTTTTAATTCATTAAAATTAGGTGGATTTATAGGTGGGGTATTCTTTTTACTTGTCTTATTTGCTGCTTTAACTTCAGCTATTTCTTTAATGGAATGTTCTTGTGCAACATTGATGGAACAATTCCATATTTCTAGAAAAAAAGCAGCTTTAGCAATGATTATTGAAATGTTAGCTTTAGGAATTCCTATTTCACTTGGCTATGGTGTTTTAGGATGGATTCAACCATTAGGAATGACTTTATTAGATTTCTTTGATTTTGTCACAAATTCATGTATGATGCCAATTTCAGCGTTATGTACAGTTTTATTAATTATTTTTGTAACAAAATTAAAAACAATTTCAAATGAAATTAAAATATCATCTGCTTTTAAAAGAGAAAAAGTCTATAATATTGTGATGAAATATATTTGTATTCCAACATTATTAATTATTTTATTAAGTTATATTTTATCAACATTTGGAATTATTACGTTATAAAAAAGCTTTTTTAAGCTTTTTTCTTTTTGGACATAAAAAAGACATTTTTTATGTATATAATATATTAGAAATAAAATGAGCTTTTGTATTTGTCAAATAAAACATTTGTGCTATAATTTATTTGTTTAATTATGCCTAAGTGTAAAGGAGGATGTCTTTATGGACAAAATAAGTGAAAAGATAAAAGCAGCCCGCATTGCCAAAGGCGTTACAATAGAGGAAGTCGCAGAAGCAACATTGTTATCTGTTAATATCATTAAAGATATAGAAGACGGTGCTTTTGAACGATTTGTTGGAGACGAGCTATATGTAAAAATGTATCTTAAAAAAATAGCAAGATACTTAGAAATAGATGAGACGATTGCTGATGATTATTATGCAATTACGAGAGAAATTAAAAAGGCTGATTTAAAAGATTTAGAAAATAAAAAAGAAGATATAGGATCTGTTACTTTTGTAGATAAAGTAAAAAATATTCAACCAACTAAAAAACAACCGACAAGAAAGGGAGTTTATGAAGATCACTATATCTTAAGATATATTAAATATGCAATTGTCATTATTATTGTCATTGCTATTATTATTGTACTTGGATATTCATTTGTCTTTACGAAATCAAATGATTCATCATTTAAAAATAGTAATACATCTAAAACAGAAACAAGTGAAACTTTAAAGAAGAAAACAACAGAAACAGATAAAAAGAAAACAACAAAATCTGATACAACGAAAAAAGATGAACAAACATCTACTGAAATAACTTTTACTAAAAATGCAGATGGTGATTATAGTTTTAAATTACCTGATGGATATGATCAAGAAACTTTTAAATTAAAAGTAGACTTTACATTTGCGACAACTGTTGATCTACATGTTAATGGTGATCCTAACAGTTATCAAACTGATACATTTAAAAAAGGTGTTTATAGTAGTAATCTTGCTAATATTTCAGCATCAGATGCTTTAAAAGATGATTCTGCATGTGAAAGTGTTGAATTAGAATTTAATGTGAATGATTTCCAATATTTGGAATTTTCATATAGTTGGAACTTAGGACATCGTTATTATATTAATGATCAAAAAATTCCATTAGAAGAAAATGATCATTACGGAACAAGCTCTAATGGTAGAGTAAGAACATTTAAATTAACGATGGTCAAATAATGAATTTACCTAATAAATTAACGATTACAAGAATAATTCTTGTTCCAATTCTTATTCTTATTTATATGTTTCCTTATGCAACGTTTGGAATCAATGTACCTATGTATCATATTTTGAATGCTGATATTTCACTTGTTAATATTGTTATCTTTATTATTTTTGCAGTTGCTTCGTTAACTGATTATTTTGATGGACAAATTGCAAGAAAATCTAAATTAATTACGACTTTTGGTAAATTTGCTGATCCGATTGCAGATAAACTATTAATTAATACGATTTTTCTTCTACTAGCAAGTGATGGGACAATTTCTATCATTATTCCTATTATTATGATTTCTAGGGATACGATCGTAGATGCCATTCGTTTGGTGGCTGCCAATAAACAAGTTGTTATTGCAGCAAAATATTTAGGAAAATTAAAAACTGTGACACAAATGATCAGTGTGATATTCTTATTATTAAATGATTTTCCTTTTTCAATCATTCATTTACCAATTGGTCAAATAAGTGTATGGATTGCTTGCGTGATTTCAATAGTAAGTGGTATTGATTATTTTATGGATAGTAAAGATATGTTAACGGAGTCAATGTAATGAATGAACTTGCTGAATTATTAATAAAAAATAATATTTCTATTGGAACTGTAGAAAGTTTTACAGTAGGAAATTTTGCGACAATGCTAGGAAATATTCCTGGCATTTCTAAGGTTTATAAGGGTTCTTTAGTCACTTATCAAAGTGAAACGAAAGAAAGGCTTTTAGGAATTGAACATCCATTGATTGAAAAGTACGGTGTTGTTTCTAAAGAAATTGCTACTTTAATGTGTGTTAATGGTAAAAGTATTTTAGATGTTGATCTATGTATTTCTTTTACAGGAAATGCTGGACCGGATGCAATGGAAGGAAAACCAGTAGGAGAAGTCTATATTGGTATTGCTTATGAAGATGTTGTTGTTTATAAATTGAATTTAGAAGGTAGTCGAAAAGAGATTGCTTTAAAGGCAATAGATTTTGCTCAAAAGAAAGTAATTGAAAAAATTTTAAAAAAATAAAAGAAAAAATGAAAAATAAAGCATATATAGGAATAGGAGGTATTATTTATGGCTGGAAAAAAAGAAGTAGAAACAAAAGATGCTAAAAAAGCACAAGCATTGAATGATGCAATCAAACAAATTGAAAAGCAATTTGGAAAAGGTTCTGTTATGAAGCTTGGAGATCGTGCAGCTGTTGATGTGGCTGTTATTCCAACAGGTTCTTTAACACTTGACATGGCTTTAGGAATAGGTGGTTATCCTAAAGGAAGAATTATTGAGATTTATGGTCCAGAATCAAGTGGTAAGACAACACTTACATTACATGCGATTGCTGAAGTGCAAAAACAAGGTGGTACAGCTGCGTTTATTGATGCCGAACATGCCATTGATCCTGTTTATGCTAAAAATCTAGGAGTTAATATTGATGAATTGATTCTTTCACAACCAGATAGTGGTGAACAAGGTTTAGAAATTGCTGAAACACTTGTACGTTCTGGAGCTATTGACTTAGTAGTTGTTGACTCTGTTGCTGCACTTGTTCCTCAAGTGGAATTAGATGGCGAAATGGCTGATCAACAAATGGGATTGCAAGCAAGATTGATGTCTAAAGCTTTACGTAAACTTTCAGGGGTTATGAATAAAACAGATTGTACAATTATTTTCATTAACCAATTACGTGAAAAAATTGGTGTTATGTTTGGAAATCCAGAAACGACTACTGGAGGAAGAGCTTTAAAATTCTATTCTTCTGTGCGAGTAGAAATCAGAAGAAGTGAAGTAATTAAAAATGGTACGGAAATTGTTGGGAATAAAGTCAATATCAAAGTTGTTAAAAATAAAGTGGCACCACCATTTAAATCAACACAAGTCGATATTATTTATGGTAAAGGTATTTCAAGAGATGGTGAAGTCTTGGATTTAGCAGTTGATAAAGATATTGTTGATAAATCCGGTGCTTGGTATGCTTATAAGGGTGAAAAGATTGGACAAGGACGTGAAAATGCAAAACGATATCTTGTTGAACATCCTGATATAATGAATGAAATTACGGAAGCAATTAAAGCTTCATTAATGCCTGTAGAAGAAGAGGAATTGTAAAAATTCCTCTTTTTAACTTGTTATTGTCAAAATAAGCAATTTGACATATAATATACTTGTGCGCAAAACACGTTTAATAAACATAGTAAAGACTATGTAAATATTAATTATTATAACCGAAACAAACGGTGAATGATTGGATAATCAATCATAAAAAATGTGCATAGAGAAAATGGAGGGTGGAATATGCCAGGTTTAAATATTGCCACTATTTTATCCTATGTTCTAGCTGTCGCTGTTGGGGTTCTTATTTATTTTGTATATGCAAAACTAAATATTTCAAAAGCTAATGTAAGTGCTCAAAAGATTATTGATGATGCAACGAGTAAAGCTGATAATCTAGTTAAAGAAGCTATTTTAGATGCTAAAACTCAAGCTTATGAATTAAAATTAGAAGCAGAAAAAGAAATTAAAGAACAAAAACAAGAAATTACTGAACTTGAAAATAATCTTTCAGAACGTGAAAAAGGTATTGAACGAAGAGATATTGCTGTTCAAGGTAAAGAAGACGTTCTTGAACAAAGAATTAAACAATTAGATATTAAAGAAGCTGGAATAGATAAATTAGAGGCTGAATTAAAAGATAAAATTGATTCTAAAGTTATTGAATTAGAAAAAGTTGCCGCTATGTCAGCAAGAGAAGCTAAGGAAGAATTGTTCAAACAAGTTGAACAACAAATTTCGTTAGAAATGTCTGCTTACATAAAAGAACAAGAAGAAGAAGCTAAAAGTAAAGCTGCTGATATGTCTAGAGACATTATTGCCAATGCAATTAATCGATACGCTCAAGAAGAAGTTACTGAAAGAACAGTAACTGTTGTTGATCTTCCAAGTGAAGAAATGAAAGGACGTATCATTGGACGTGAAGGTCGTAATATTAAAGCAATCGAACAAGCAACAGGTGCAGATTTAATTATTGATGATACACCTGAAGCAATTACGATTTCTTGCTTTGATCCAGTAAGAAGAGAAGTTGCTCGTTTATCATTAGAAACTTTAATTAGAGATGGACGTATTCAACCAGGAAGAATCGAAGAAGTTGTTGATAAAACAAGAAAAGAATTAGATGAAGTTATTAGTAAAACTGGAGAAAATGCAATTTTTGAATTAGGTATTTCTCGTATTGATAAAGAAATTGTTAAACAAATTGGTAAATTAAAATATCGTACAAGCTATGGTCAAAATGCGCTTCAACATTCATTAGAAGTTGCACATTTAGCAGGAATTATGGCGGCTGAATTAGGATTAAATCAACAATTAGCTAAACGTGCAGGTCTATTACATGATATTGGTAAAGCAATGGATCATGAAATGGAAGGAAGCCATGTTGAATTAGGTGCAAAATTCGCAAAAAAACATGGAGAACATCCAACTGTTATTAATGCAATTGCTTCACATCATGGGGATGTGCCAGCAACAAGTGTTATTTCTATTTTAGTAGCTGCTGCTGATACATTATCAGCTGCTAGACCAGGAAGTCGAAGTGAAACAATTGAAAATTATATTCAAAGACTTGAAAAACTTGAAGAAATGGCTAAAAGCTTTGATGGTGTCGATCGTGTCTATGCAATTCAAGCAGGACGTGAAATTCGTATCGTTGTAAAACCTGATAAAGTGGATGATCTAGCAAGTCATAAGATTGCACGTGATATTAAGACAAAGATTGAAGAAGAATTAACTTATCCAGGACATATTAAAGTTACTGTTATAAGAGAAATTCGTGCGAGTGAAATTGCAAAATAAAAGGGAAATCAATTCCCTTTTTTTTTATATATGTTAAAATGTCTTTACGAAATGAGGAAAGAAAATGAAAGTTTTATTTATAGGAGATATCGTTGGAAATGTAGGACGACAAATGATAGAAGATTATCTTTATCGTATTCGAAAAGATTATCAAATTGATTTTGTAATCGCAAATGTTGAAAATGCGACACATGGTAAAGGATTAAATAGAAAACATTATGATTTCTTTACTTTTGAAGGTGTTGATTGTATGACAATGGGGAATCATACTTTTGATAAAAAAGAACTTCTTGATTTTATTGATGAAGCTGATCGCCTTGTTGTTCCTTTCAATCAACCAAGTATTTTACCAGGAGTCCATACAAGAGTATTTAATGTTAAAGGTACAAAAATAAGAGTAACCAATGCACTTGGATGTGTCTTTATGGATAACCGTTATTCGAATCCTTTTGATCATATTGATGATTATCTAAACCTTGAACAAGATATTCATATTATTGATATTCATGCAGAAGCAACCAGTGAAAAAATAGGTTTAGCTTATTATTGTAAAGATAAAGTACAAGCTGTCTTAGGAACACATACACATGTACAAACAGCAGATGAAAGAATTATTGATAAAAAAGTAGCATTTATTTCTGATGTAGGAATGACAGGACCTTATTTAAGTTCTTTAGGGTGTGATTTAGATAGTGTGATTACGCGTATGAGAGGTTTAAGTTCAAAATTTTTAATTTCTGAAAATTCAGGACAGTTTGCAGGTGTCGTGATTGAATTTAATGACAAACACCAACCTATCTCTATTGAAAGAGTTTTGATCAATGATGATCACCTATATCGAGCATCTTAGGATGCTTTTTTTGTTATTTTTTTAATGATAATTCATATAGTGAATTAGGAGGCAAAAATATGGAAATAATTAAAGTATCTTCAACATCTGTTCCTAATCACGTTGCAGGAGCAATAGCATCATTAATGAGGGAACAAGATAAACTTATGATTCAAACAATTGGTGCAGCAGCACTTAATCAAGCAATTAAATCAATTGCAATTGCTAGAGGATATATTATACCGACAGGTAAAGAGCTTATCTGTATTCCTTCTTTTCATGATTTAATGGTCGATGATAAAAGGATTACTGCCTTAAGACTTGTAATAGAATTACGTTAATTTTTAGTGAAAAGGGTTTCTTTTTTTAAAAATTCATTGTATAATACTGACATGTAAATGGAGGTTTTTTAAAATGGCAAAATGTAAATTATTAATGCAAACAGGACAAGTTCAAAAAATTATTGATTTCTTTGATGGATATTCAGATGATAAAGTATCATGTAAATATATTAAAAAAGTAGGAATCAAAGCTGAATTTGAATGTGAAACTGAATTATCACCTGAAGAAGCAGCAGGTCATTGTAAAGGAGTATTTAAAGGAACTCCAGAAGGTAAAGTATTATACTTCTCAATTCAACCAGACGGATTCTTTGGATAAGATAAAAATGATAAGGACTGATAAGTCCTTATTTTTTTCTAGCCAAAAGATAACTTTATGTATATAATAGGAAAGAAATGTGGTGAAAAAATGAAAGATTATAGTGAATATTTTAAAGGGCCAAATTTAAAAGAGGCTCAAAAAAGAAGTAGAAAACAAGTTGATCATTTAAAAGATGCTTTTGAAATACCTAGTGATATGGTAAGTGTAGGTAAAGGAAAAACTTATTATATTCATACTTATGGTTGTCAAGCGAATGAACGTGATGGTGAAACATTAGCAGGTATTTTTGAAATGATGGGATATACAGCTGCTAAAGAAATCGAAGAGGCAGATGTCATTTTATTAAATACTTGTGCTATTAGAGAAAATGCAGAAGAAAAAGTATTTGGGAAAGTAGGTTATGTTAAAAACTTAAAGAAGAAAAAACCAAATCTTATTTTTGGTTTATGCGGTTGTATGGCACAAGAAGAAGTTGTTATTAAAAGAATATTAGAAAAACACCCACATATAGACTTAATCTTTGGAACACATAATATTCATCGTTTACCAACTTTATTAAAAGAAGCAATGTTTAGTAAAGAAATGGTTGTAGAAGTATGGTCTAAAGAAGGGGATGTTATTGAAAATACGCCTGTTACACGTGCTAATGGACATAAAGCATGGGTCAATATCATGTATGGATGTAATAAATTCTGTACGTATTGTATTGTGCCTTATACAAGAGGAAAAGAACGTTCTCGATTAATGGATGATATTATTGAAGAAGTTAAAGGATTAAAAGCAGATGGGTATCAAGAAATCACTTTACTTGGACAAAATGTCAATAGTTATGGAAAAGATTTAGAAGAAGACTATGATTTTGCGACTCTTTTAGAAGAAGTTGCTAAAACTGGAATTGCACGTATTCGTTTTACAACAAGTCATCCATGGGACTTCTCTAGAGAAATGATTGAAATCATTAATCAATATGATAACATCATGCCTTATATCCATTTACCAGTACAATCAGGAAATACAGAAATCTTGAAATTAATGGGTAGAAGATATACAAGAGAACAATATTTAGAACTTTTCCACATGATTAAAGAAGTGATGCCAGATTGTTCAATTACAACAGATATTATTGTTGGTTTCCCAAATGAAACAGAAGAACAATTCCAAGATACACTTTCTTTATATGAAGAATGTGAATACGATTTAGCCTATACATTTATCTATTCTCCTCGTGAAGGAACACCTGCTGCTAAAATGCAAGACAATGTGCCATTTGAACAAAAACAAGACCGTTTAGAAAGATTAAATGAAGTTGTTAAAGAAAAAGCTTTAAAACAAAATCAACGCTTCTTAAATCAAGTTGTGGATGTTTTAGTAGATGGTCCATCTAAACGTGATGAAACAATGATGACAGGATATACTGCACATCAAAAATTGATCAACTTCAAAGGGCGTAAAGAAGATATTGGTAAAATTGTGCCTGTAAAAGTCACAGAAGTAAAAACTTGGGCTTTAAAAGGTGAACAAGTTGACTAGAATTGAAGAGCTTGCTAGAAAATTAAATCAAGAAATTTTAGCTTTAGAAGTTGTTCAAGAATATCAAAAGTATGAAAAACTTGTTTTAAATGATGAAAAACTTAAACAATTAGAAAAAGAATTAAAAGTATTACAAAAAAAGATTGTCAATCAAAAAGCAAAACAGGATGATCGAGTTACAAAAACAATTCAAGAATATCAAGAAAAAAAAGCATATTATGAAAATCATCCATTAGTTGTTAATTATTTATATTTACAAAATGAAGTGAATGAAATCTTACAAACAATCAATCAACAAATGAATAATGCTTTAAAGTAGGGAAACCTACTTTTTCTTTTTATTATTGACTTATTTAAATTTGGGGATTATAATTTTTCAAAAATATAGAAAGAATAAGGAGATAAAAAAATGGCATTTTACTTTGAAGAACCATCGCGTACTTTTAATGAATATTTATTAGTTCCAGGATACTCATCAGCTGAGTGTCGTGCTGAAAACGTAAGTTTAAAAACACCATTAGTTAAATTTAAAAAAGGTGAAGAACCTGCATTATCACTAAATGTTCCATTAGTTTCAGCAATTATGCAAGCTGTATCTGATGACAATATGGCAATTGCCTTAGCTAAAGAAGGTGGAGTTTCATTTATTTATGGATCTCAATCAATCGAAAGCCAAGCAGCTATGGTAAGACGTGTTAAAAATTATAAAGCTGGATTCGTTCCAAGTGATTCAAACTTATCACCTGAATCAACTTTAAAAGATGTTTTAGATTTAAAAGAAAAAACTGGACATTCAACAATGGCAGTTACAGCAGATGGAACTGCTAACGGTAAATTATTAGGAGTTGTTACTGGAAGAGATTATCGTATTTCTCGTTTATCAATGGATACAAAAGTTGAAACTTTTATGACACCATATGATAAACTAATTTGTGCAGATTTAGGAACATCTCTTAAAGAATGTAATGATATGATTTGGGATAACAAATTAAATTCATTACCTGTAGTAGATGCTGAACAAAGATTACATTATTTCGTATTTAGAAAAGACTATGAAAATAGAAAAAATAATCCAAATGAATTATTAGATGAAAATAAACGTTACATTGTTGGTGCTGGAATCAACACACGTGACTATGCTACACGTGTTCCTGCATTAGTAGAAGCTGGTGCTGATGTTTTATGTATCGATTCATCTGAAGGATTCTCAGAATGGCAAAAATTAACAATCGATTGGATTAGAGAAAATTATGGTGATACTGTTAAAGTAGGTGCCGGTAACGTTGTTGATGCAGAAGGATTTAGATTCTTAGCTGAATGTGGTGCTGATTTCGTTAAAATTGGTATCGGTGGAGGATCAATTTGTATCACTCGTGAACAAAAAGGTATTGGTCGTGGACAAGCTACAGCAACAATCGAAGTAGCTAAAGCAAGAGATGAATACTTTAAAGAAACAGGAATTTATGTACCAATTTGTTCAGATGGTGGTATCGTTCATGATTATCATATGACATTAGCCTTAGCGATGGGTTCTGATTTTATTATGCTAGGTAGATATTTCTCAAGATTTGATGAATCTCCTACAAATAAAGTTCAAATTAATGGACAATATATGAAAGAATATTGGGGTGAAGGTTCTGCTCGTGCTCGTAACTGGCAACGTTATGATATGGGTGGAGATGCTAAACTTTCTTTTGAAGAAGGCGTAGATTCTTATGTACCATATGCTGGAAGTTTAAAAGATAACGTTGGTTTATCATTATCAAAAATTAAACATACAATGTGTAACTGTGGTGCTTTAACAATCCCTGAATTACAACAAAAAGCTAAAATCACTTTAGTATCAGCTACTTCAATTGTTGAAGGTGGCGCACATGATGTTGTGTTAAAAGACGCTAAAGAACAAAAATAAGACTTCGTTGAAGTCTTTTTTTTATTTTTAGACATATTGTTATATGGGGTGACAAAATGGCTGGTAAAGTGTATGAAATCATGACCAAGGCAACTTTATCAAAAGGAACGAAAAAAACGATTTCTAAATATGATTATGTTGTTAATGAGATTGATAAAATACTAGGATGTTGGATTTGTAATCATCAATATCAAGGAATCATTAGGGAGCATCAAGCATTTATAGAAGGAAGTTTTGATTTGCATATTTGGTATAGTCATTTAAATGAAAGTTATTTATTAAAACAACAAGTGCATTACCAAGATGCTATTGATTTAAATATGAAAGATCATCAACTCAGTCAAAATGATCAAATTATTGTTGAAAGTCAATACTTACCTCGATGTATCCATGCAACCTTAGAAAATAAAACAATGCACATCGAAATAGAAAAACAAATGTCTTTAAAAATCATTGGTAATACAACAATTCTTGTAGAAAGTAAAACAAATGATGAAGAACTTGAAATGAAAATTAATCCCGATTTCATAACATAGAAAGATGTTTCTTTCTATGTTATAATAATCAACGAATTAGAATGAGGTGTAAAAATGAAACAAAAATACAGTCCAATGATGATGCAATATTTAGGTATCAAGGAACAAAATAAAGATGCTATTGTGATGTTTAGATTAGGAGATTTCTATGAAATGTTCTTTGATGATGCGATGATTGTTTCTAAAGAACTAGAACTTGCTTTAACAGGGAAAAATGCCGGCGCTAAAGAAAGAGTTCCAATGTGTGGGGTTCCTTTTCATAGTGCGAGTGGATATATTCAAAAATTAGTAGATAATGGACATAAAGTCGCGATTGTTGAACAATTAACAGATCCTGGAAAAAAAGGTATTGTTGAACGTGGTGTTGTTCAAATTGTCACACCAGGTACTATTTTTGATGAATCGATGACAAAGAATAAAAATAATTATATCGCGTGTATGATGATTTTTGATTTTGTTTATACGCTTGCTTTTTGTGATATTACAACAGGTGAATTTCAAGTCATCAATATTGATAAAAAGGATCATCTTTTAAATAATCAATTAGCTTCGATGGAAGTTAAAGAAATTGTTGTTAAAAGTGATTGTACATATAACTTTAATGATTCAATTATGGTATCTCATTATGATAATGAAACATTTAATGAAAAATATCGAGATATTTTTCATAATATAAAAGATTTAAAAGAAATCAAAGTATCTACTTTATTATTAAATTATTTAATTGAAACACAAAAAAGAGACTTGGAACATCTTCAAATGATTGAAGAAATCAATAATCAAGATTTTATGACAATGGATCTTTATACTAAAAAATCATTAGAATTAACTGAAAATTCTAAAGATCATGAAAAATATGGTTCCTTATTTTGGTTATTAGATATGACAAAATCAGCAATGGGAGCAAGACTTTTAAAAAATTATATTGATCGACCACTTTTAAAAAAAGAAGCCATTGAAGAAAGATTAGATATTGTTGAAATCTTTACTCAACAATTTATTCAAAGAGAAAGTATTAAAGAAATATTAAAAGAAATCTATGACTTAGAAAGACTATCAAGTCGTATTGCTTTTGGAAACATTAATGCAAGAGATTTAAAATGGATTGCTTCTTCTTTAAAAGTCTTACCAGAATTAAAACAACAACTTTATTCATTCAATGAACCTTTAACAGATCAATTAGCCAATCAAATCATTGATCTATCACATATTACAACACTCATTGATGATGCTATTATTGATAATCCTCCTCTTACGATTAAAGAAGGAAATATTATCAAAGATCATTTTAATGAAGAATTAGATGAATTACGTTATTTAAGAGATCATGGAAAACAATGGTTAGTTGATTTTGAACAAAAAGAAAGAGAAAAAACAGGTATTAAAAACTTAAAAGTTGGGTATAATCGTGTCTTTGGTTATTATATTGAAGTTACAAAAGGAAGTTTAGATCTTGTTAAAGATGAATTCGAATATACAAGAAAACAAAGTTTATCGAATGCAGAAAGATTTATTACGCCTGAATTAAAAGATATGGAAAGTAAGATTTTATCGGCACAAGATAAAATTCAAAAATTAGAATATGTTTTATTTACTCAAGTTAGAAATGAAATCAAAAAAGAAGTCCATTTGATTCAAGATGTTTCGAAAATTATCGCGCGTGTAGATGTTTATCAATCTCTTGCAATGTTAGCAAGTGAAAATAGTTATGTAAGACCTGTCTTTAATGATCAAAAAATCATGGATATTAAAGAAGGTAGACATGGTGTCATTGAAAAAGTCATGGGGCATGGTAAATATGTACCTAACGATGTTTCAATTGATGAAAATTCACCAGTTGTCTTAATTACAGGGCCAAATATGGGTGGTAAATCGACTTATATGAGACAAGTAGCTTTAATTGTTATTATGGCGCAAATTGGTTCGTTTGTTCCTGCTAAATATGCGAATCTTACAATCTTTGATCAAATCTTTACGCGTATTGGAGCAAGTGATGATTTAATTAGTGGTCAATCAACTTTCATGGTAGAAATGTTAGAAGCGAATAATGCTTTACGTTTTGCTAGTGAAAAATCGTTGATTTTATTTGATGAAATTGGTCGAGGAACAGCAACTTTTGATGGAATGGCTATTGCCCAGGCAATGATTGAATATATTGCCAGTGAAATTCATTGTATGACATTATTTTCAACCCACTACCATGAACTTACATTTTTAGAAGATAAAGATCTTGGCATCCAAAATGTTCATGCTAGTGCTAGAGTAGATAATGATCATTTAGTATTTGAATATTTAATTAAAAAAGGACGTTCTAATAAATCTTATGGGGTCAATGTGGCTAAACTTGCTAAATTACCAGATGAAGTAATCAATCGTGCTAATTTAGTATTAGAAACACTTGAAGAAAATAACGTAGAAGATTGTTTAATTGAAGAAAAACAAGTTCAAGTTATTGAAAAAGAAAGTGAAGTTGAAAAATATTTAAAGACAATTGATCCAATGGCTTTATCACCATTAGATGCTTTGTCAACTTTAATCGAATTAAAGAAATTAGTAAAGTAGAGGTGGCCTATGAAAATAAAACAACTTGATGATATTTTAGCAAATAAAATAGCAGCTGGTGAAGTCATTGAAAGACCAGCAAATGTTGTCAAAGAATTAGTTGAAAATAGTATTGATGCCTCTTCTTCTAAAATAGATATTATTATAGAAGAAGGAGGAATGAATTTAATTCAAATTATTGATGATGGATCAGGAATGGATAAAGAAGATGCATGTCTTTGTTTTTCAAGACATGCAACAAGTAAAATCTATAATGATCAAGATTTATTTTGTATTCAAACATTAGGCTTTAGAGGCGAAGCTATTCCTTCCATTGCTTCTATTTCTCGTTTTGTTTTAAAAACCAGTGATGGAAGTCAAGGATCAACAGTAATTTATGAATTTGGTAAATTTATTGAACAAAAACAAAGTGATCTTAATAGAGGAACAAATATTTCTGTTTCAAAGCTTTTTCAAAATGTACCAGCAAGATTAAAATATGTAAAATCTGTCAATGCTGAATTTGCACATATACAAAATTATGTAGAAAGACTTTCTTTATCTCATCCAGATATTGCTTTTACTTTAATACATAATGATAAGATGACTTATAAAACAAATGGAAATGGAAATTTATTAGAAGTTATTCATCAGATTTATGGGTTATCTGTGGTTAAAAATATGTTGAATTTAAAAGCTGGAAATGATGAATTTCAAATAGAAGGTTTTATTGGCAAAATTGAAGTGAATAGGGCAAGTAAGAATCATATTGTTACGATGGTCAATCATCGTATTGTTAAAAATCAAGTAGCAATCGATGCTATTAATCAAGCATATCGTAAATATTTAGCAGATAATCGTTATCCTATTGCAGTCATCAATATTGAAATTGATCCTTATTTAGTGGATGTCAATGTTCATCCAAGTAAGTTAGAAGTTAAGTTTTCTAAAGAATACGAATTAAAACAATTAATTTTTGATGCGGTATCTAAAACTTTAGAAAATGTAAATTTAACCTATCAAGTTAAAGAAGAAAGACCAATCTTTAAACCACAACTAGATCAAATGGATCTAGATATTGATTTTAGACAAGAAATTCCTACAAAGGTTCAAGAAAAACCACAAGCTTCATTTATTCAAGAAAAAAAACAACCACTATTTGTACATGAAGAAAAAAATGAATATATAACAGAACCTGTAGAAAAGCTTGTTGAAGAACCTATCCAACTTGAAAAAGTTGAAGTGTCTTTAAAAGAAATGAAAAAGAAAATATTTGTAAAAACACAAATTCATGGAACTTATATTGTAGGTGAAGATGATAGTGGAATGTATTTGATAGATCAACATGCTGCACAAGAAAGAATCAATTATGAATATTTTCTGGAAAAATATAGTCATCCGGATATGACAATGAGAGATTTATTAGTACCTATTACAGTTGAATATCCTTTAAGTGAATGTATGATGATTGAAGAAAGAAAAGACTTATTAAAAGAAGTTGGCATTGATTTAGAGCCTTTTGGTAATGGTTTTATTATTAAACAACTGCCAATGTGGATGAATCAAATTAATGAACATTTATTTATTGAAGATATGATTCAACAGATATTAAAAGATAATAAAATTGATTTACTTTCTTTACAAGAACATGCTATAGCAACATTAAGTTGCAAAGCATCTTTAAAAGGAAATAGTCATCTATCAATTGAGTCAATGCAAACAATTGTTGATAATTTAATGCGTTGTGATAATCCTTATGTTTGTCCACATGGAAGACCAACGATTATTCATTATTCAGCATATGAATTAGAAAAATTATTTAAGAGGGTCGTATAATGGAAAAAGTAATTGTTGTAATTGGACCAACAAGTGTTGGTAAAACAAAAATGGGAGTAGCTCTTGCTAAAAAGTTCAATGGAGAAGTTATTAGTGGAGATTCTATGCAAATTTATAAACAGATGGATATAGGAACTGCTAAAGTCACAGAAGAAGAAAAAGAAGGTATTATTCATCATTGTGTAGACATTTTAAATTCTGATGAAACATATAGTGTTCATGATTTTCAACAAACAGTAAGAAAAAAGATAACAGAAATTACCCAAAGGGGACATGTTCCAATAATTGTTGGTGGAACGGGATTGTATATAAAAGCAGCTTTATATGATTATCAATTTGATGAAATGGAAAATGATCATCATGCAATAAATGAAAAATATAAAGATTATACAAATGAACAATTACATGATTATTTAAAATCAATCGATGAAGAAAGTGCAAAAACATTACATTTTAATAATCGTCGACGTGTTTTAAGAGCTATTGAAATTTATGAAACAACAGGTAAGAGGAAAAGTGAAATGTTAGAAGAACAAGAGCATATTTGTTTATATGATGCTTATTTTGTGGGATTAACGCTTCCTAGAGATGTTTTATATGAAAGAATTAACAAACGTGTTGATGTGATGATGGAAAATGGTTTAAAAGAAGAAATGGAGCGTCTTTATAGTCAAGGACTTACAAGAAATCATCAAAGTATGAAAGCGATTGGTTATAAAGAATGGTTTGATTATTATGATCATCAAATTGATTTAAATGATGTTTTAGAGCTAATAAAAAAACATTCAAGACAATACGCTAAAAGACAGTATACTTGGTTTAAAAACCAATTTGATGTTCATTGGTATGATGTGAATTTAGAAAACTTTGAACAAACCATTGAACAAGTAACAGATGATATAGAAAAAATCCTAAAAGTTTAGGATTTTTTTGTATGATTTAATTTTTTAATATTACTTGTACGCCCATGTTTTAAAATACGTCGATAATTTTCAGCTAATGCTTTTTCATATTGACTTGTCATCCAAGGTACATAGAATTGATTATTTGCGATTTGATCAGGTAAATATTGAATATATTCCCATAACTCAGGACGGTCATAATTATATTTTTCATCCTCTTCTAGACCAACAGGTGTTAATCTTAAATATTCAGGTGCAGGCAAAGATTGTTGTCTTAAAGAAGCTAAGGCAGCATCAATAGCTGCTTCTGATGATTTAGATTTAGGTGAAAGACATAAATCAATAATAGCACTTGCAATAGGAATTCTTGCCTCAGGAAATCCTACTGTTCTGGCAGCTTGAAAAGCAGCAACAGTACGCATACAAGCATTTGGATTAGCAAGTCCAACATCTTCATATGCACAAACAAGGACACGTCTTTCCAATGATTCAATATCATTATATTCTATCAACTTTGCAAAATAATACATAGCTCCATTAGGATCACTTCCACGAATAGATTTTTGTAAACCACTTAAAGTATCATAATATTGATCTTCATCTTTATCAAATTGACCATTAGCTTGTGTTAAAGCATTTTTAGCATCTTCAATAGTAATATGATTATCATGAGAAATAATTGTACATACTTCTAAACAATTATATGCAAAACGAATATCTCCTGATGAAAGACGAGCAATATGTTGCAAGACTTCTTCATCACATTGATATTGATGGTGATAGCCTTTTTCGCTATCTAAAGCGTGATGTAAACCTTGAATAATATCTTCTTGAGTTAAAGGCTTAACTTCAATGATTTGACATCTTGAACGAATGGCAGGATTGATAGAATGATAAGGATTAGCTGTTGTACATCCAACAATAATCAATAGACCACTTTCTACATAAGGAAGTAAATTATCTTGTTTCATTTTATTCATACGATGAATTTCATCGATAATGACAAAAAGACCATTAGATAATTTAGCTTCTTCAATAATCAAATCCATTTCTTTTTTATTTCCTGTAGATGCATTAAAAGTACGACAAGGCATATTTAAATCATGAGCCAAAGCCATTGCAAGAGTTGTTTTACCACAACCTGGTGGGCCATATAAAATAACAGACATTGGATGATTCTTTTCTACAAATTTAGTAAATAAACCATTTTCACCAATAATGTGTTTTTGTCCTAATATATCTAAAAGAGATTGAGGTCTCATATTATAAGCTAAAGTTCCACTCATAAAAAAATCTTCCTCCTTAATACAAAATGAATTATAATGATTATAACACTTTTATAAAAAGAAAGGTAGAAATGAATATGAGATTAGTTGTACAAAGAGTAAGTGAAGCAAGTGTGGAAATTGAAGGAGAAATAAATGGACAAATCAAACAAGGATTTATGGTATTAGTAGGTATTACGAATGATGATAATGAAGAAATTGTTGATAAGATGATTAATAAGCTTATCAATTTAAGAATTTTTGAAGATGAAAATGAAAAATTGAATTTATCATTGATGGATATCAAAGGAGAAATTCTTTCTATTTCACAATTTACTTTATATGCAAATTGTAAAAAAGGAAGGAGACCTAGTTTTTTAGATGCTGCTAAACCAGAAATATCAAAACCATTATATGAATATTTTAATAAAGCATTAGAAAATGCAGGGGTCCATACAGAAACAGGAATCTTTGGAGCGATGATGAAAGTCTCGCTGATCAATGATGGACCAACAACGATCATCCTGGACAGTAAAGAAATCATATAGTCATAAGGCAAAGAAACGTTCTGTAAAGATCGTTTCTTTTAATCATGACAAAAAAACACAGATAAAAAACGTTGATATAAAGGCAGAAAAAGAGGGAAAGAGAGAAAAAGATAAAAAA
>ENA-ORTJ01000478-ORTJ01000478.1-human-gut-metagenome-genome-assembly--contig:-NODE-478-length-34733-cov-4.590432_pt1 | contig 34733 bp, 29 predicted proteins | sample MGYA00242069_ERZ509187 | MGnify/ENA primary metagenome ERZ509187 (study PRJEB26280, sample SAMEA2338779) | human gut metagenome | biome: human gut; feature: human-associated habitat; material: faeces... | reverse complement strand
GAGCCGGCATCAGCTTGCCGGTCTCAAAACGTATACTTGATTTAAGGCGGAGTGGAATGTGGGCGCGCAAGGAGATGCGGAATCGATGAGAGCCTCAAAAAAAATTACTGCAGTGTTATCATCTTTCATCCTCTCTATTCTTCCATTTCTGATTCTATGGGCGGCTTGGTCAGTCCTCCCTGATACAATTCCCGCTCATTGGAGTGGGGGTGTGGTTGATCGATGGGGTAATAAGCTTGAATTGCTGGTTGTTCCGCTGTTTTCTCTGATTGGTTCTATTGCAATTTCTGTGTACCTTATTGTTTCCACGCGGCGAAGAGAGTTCGCGGATTTCTCTGTTCGAATGCGACGGGACTTTGTTGCGTGCTATATTTCTAGTCTTCTTTTATCGACAACCTGCTCAGTGATAATTGCCGTTTGGGTTCAGTTGATTCTTACGCAAAACACTGCGGTTGATGGGGGACTTGGACTATCGATCCTGTATTCCCTTCCCGGGCTATATGTGATCTTGTGCGCTTTGCCGCCTTTTTATGCGAGCGGCGAGAGTAAAAAGGCAGAGCGCCTGATAACAGTTCTTATTGGCGGCGCGGAGATTGTTCTTTGTGGAATAGTGCTTGAAGGTTCGGCTGCCTCTTATGCGATGATTGGACTGATGATTCTGTTCTGTGCGTTTGAGATTGCGTCACAGGTAAGGGATAGCCGGTCCTTATGAGTTGAATTACGCGCGTGCGGATATAAAGGGTGGCATGTTAAATTTGTTGAAAACTCTGACATGCGCTGCCGACTTCATTAAAATCGATTGCCAATCAAGTCTTCCTATATATGCGAGCCCTGAGAAGCTGCGCTGTGAACCTGAGACCGCTATCGATCGGCCCGGTGCACCGGGCCGCTGTCCTCGAGCCGGCATCAGCTTGCCGGTCTCAAAACGTATGCAACCTAGTACTCGATAATCGGACCGTAGATGTCATGCTAATCGATTGCCTAAACCCAGCGTCAAAACCTTCCCGTCAATTCGAATCTGAAATTCGAGTATGAGGCAATAGATTTAGTTGAAAGGCCAATCCTGCCCGTTGGCCAAAATCGCCAAAAGAAAGGCCCGCGCAGGATAGTGCGGGCCTTCATCCATATGCTGGCTTATAGGACAAAATCTCTAGAAGCACCAAGCGGGGAATACGTAGGCGGTGTCCGTTGCGTTGTAGTAGTACCAGTTACCGTTGCTACGGACATATTGAAAGGCCGTAGAGCTGCCCGGGCTCACGGAGAGAGTCCAGTGATAAATGTTCGATGAAGCACCGGACCAGTTCGACTCCGTCACGCACTTGGATTTGAAGTGCTCGTACTGGGTGCCGTCGGATTGGAGGTTACCGTAGACTTCGGTCGCCGAGAGCAGGAAGACCTTGTCGGTCGTGGCCGAGGGGGTGCCCACGCCGCCGCCCTTGTTATCGATCATCTTCGTGACGGTCTTCGCCTTGGACTGGAGCTCGGAGGATAGGAGCGACCAGAGGTCGCCGGAATTGAGGCGGCCGCGGAGTTCGGACTGCTCCCAGCCGCCGGCGGTGGTATCGGTAGCGTTCATGCGCCGCTCGCCCAGGGCATTGTTGGTCGCCTCAAACGTGAGTCCCACCTTGCCCGAACCATCGGCCAAGTCATCGTGGTCGATTCCGATGATGCGGTAGGTCAGCGTCTGGCCGTCGGTCAGCTTCATCGAGAACTCGGTGCCGACATCCATGGTGGCCGCATTGACTGCTATGCCTCCCCAACCGCAGATACCGATGATGCCGATGAGCTCCGGGTCAACGCTTTCCTGCACAGAGAGGAGACAATCTTTTCGTGGAAGCCATCGTGGCCACACGGCTGCCGAACGCCTTCACCTGTCGGTTTCAGACAATCAATTGAATTGTTCGCAGCAGTTTGGATAGATTCGTAATAATAGAGCATCGACATTGCCAATGCGTAGTTCAACAATGAACGGATGCGGGCAGGATAATTGCGGTTTAAATGGATAGGTAGCTTATTGAGTTCGAAGCGGATGCGCAGATGCGGCCTCAGCACTATCGCGGGTATGCAATATTGTGTCGATCCGTAGTCGACATCTACTTCACAACGGAGATTCTTGCCTATGAATACGAGAATACGAATTGGCGCTCTTCATGGACGAGCGGCGTAGATGTATCTAGATATTTATTGATTCATCTTTTGGGGAGACAGGCTAAAGTGAGTATTTTCAAAACTGAGGATTGCCCCATATGCGGGCGTAGAACAAACGCCTTTGAAAAGACCATGGCAAAATACAATGGTCTGCATCTGTGCAGACCGTGCTTGACGAGAATAATCGCATCTGGCATCAACGCGGCAGACGTCAAGAAACATACCCTGGACGAACTCCAAGTTGCTGCCGGCCATCGAACCGTTGAATCCTTATCCGTGCCCTCATCTAAGCCAGCAACTGATTCGGCATCCTTTTCCTCGAATTCTTCTGCGACGCCCAGCACTGCGCCCGATACCTCGATTTCTGGTTCCGCGTTTGAAGCTCACTCCCCAGGACACGTGGAGTTACATGAAATTTACGTGGCACCAGGTACTTTGGCTTCGATGAAGTCAAAGTTCATCGCCTTTGACGTAGAAACCACAGGACTCAGCGAATATGCAGACCGGATTGTCGAGATCGGCGCCATTTGCTTCGAAGACTTCAAGCCCACGCGCTCATTTAGCACCCTCGTAAATCCCGGTGTGAGGATATCTTTAGAGGCCAGTCACATTAACCACATAAGCAACGAAATGCTTGACAACGCCCCCTCAGAGAATCAAGCCTACGAGCAGCTCGTCGAATTTCTGGGTGATGCCCTTGCAGGCAACTCGATCCTGTGCGCCCACAATGCAAGATTCGACATGGGCTTCCTCGAGAACACCCTGGAGCGCCTGGGCTATAGCGGAACCATCAATTACGTGGACACGCTATCGCTTTCTCGCCGCTTGATTTCGGACTTGCCCAACTACAAGCAGCCGACTGTAGCCCAGTACTTCAATATTCAAAATAATGAGGAACACAGAGCATGCGGCGATGCCGAAGTCTGCGGAATGATGTTTTGCAAACTCGCAAGCCTTGGGGAACAGAGACTAGCCCTTAATCACGAAGAACGGGGTATTCCTAATCTTACTGACGTGGAAAAAGAAATTGGCGCTTGGATTCAGAAAACGATAGTAGATAACGGCGGAGATTTAAGCTGGTTCGCCTTGACCAAGTCGAAATCCAGATATGTAAGCGCACGATACCTGTATAGCTTCTTGAGGTTCAAGGTGCTTCGAAAAGGTCCTTTCGTAATCGTTAAAGACTCTGCGAATCTCCCGCAAGGGCTCGCAACAGCTAGTTGCACCACCGGCGAGGGAGGAGATGCTTTTGTTCGAGTGTTCTTCAAAACCCCATCTGACCTCTCGCCAATGTCGGATTACATTGTTAGCGAATACAGAAACTGCAGGCTGGAAGCACTCGAATACATCGAAGAGAATAGCCGGCACAGACGTAAGGCCCGTTTGACCATGGAGAGCTATGCGGGGACAACCTTTTCCGACGCAGAAATGGAAGACCTGCTTCAAAGCGCAATCGAAAGACATCGCAAAGAGCTCGAGGACGAGCGTGCAAAACAACAGGAAGCCGAAAAAAAGGCGAGGCGTCGGGAGACGCGAGAGAGGCGCAAACACGAGGCGATCAACGGCGCCGCAGAGAGCAAACCCGCTCGGAATAATGAAGGCCACAAGCGCCCCATTGCGATGACGGATGACGACGAAAATGTAATTATCCGGTTTGAGTCGGTATCGGCGGCGGCCAAAGAGGTGGACGTTAGCGCGAAAAGCATTCGGGACGCTGCAAAGGGGATCCAGCAGCATGCTGTTGGGTATAGGTGGAAATACCTAGACGAGTAAACAACAGGACGGCGCTTTCCTCCTTTGATAAAGACACCCTAATTCAGCCTCGCCCCTCCTGAAGAAGAGGCGAGGCTTTCGTTGTCATCCGATGAAAGTCGCTACAGAACCGAGAACGCGTCGACGCGGCGACGCCAGAGGGGCTTTGCGGGGTGCGGGCTCGGCGTGAAAGAAAGAACTCCCCGGCAGCGTGGCGGAGAGCCCAGGGGCCGACTACGAGATGTTCCGTCGCACGAAAGCGGCGACGTCACGTCTCCTGAATCGAACAAGCCTCCCTATACGCACGATCGGGAGGGCTTCTTACTTGGCGAGCTTGTAGACCATGGACTTGGACACGCGCAGGAACGCTATGACCTCCTGCACGCCCATGAGGGGCTCGCTCAAGACATCCTCGGTGGGCTCGGGCGCTCGCCGCCTTCCGACGACCGGCGCCGTCGGCCTGCTCATTCCGATAATCTTTGCGTCCTGCTCCGAGCGATTTTCTGATGTCTTCATAACGAACTCCCGTCGGTTCCGGCCCGCCCCTGCGGCGAACCTTGTGTCTTGCGCGACGCCGAGGTTCCCGGAGCACGCAAGGGGAAAGCGAAACCCGGAGGGCTCGAGTTTCCGCGCCTCAAGCAGCCGAATCCTCGCGCGGAAAGTTTTCGCGGACCTTGCGCGTGCAGGGGCCCTCGGCGACGATACATGCCTACAAGGAGAGCCAGGGCATACCGAATCCGACAGCGCGGAATGAGAGTGACTTCAGTGTCTCTGGATGCCTTCTGAGCCCGCCGGAAACGCATCCGGACTCAGTTTCCGGGCGGTTCGTCACTCTTCGCCCCTACCTGCGCAAACGCGGATTCGGAATGCCGAAAGGAGGGGTGACTACACGGTGACTACACGCAAGGCCCTTCGAGGACAGCGCGACCGAAAAACGCGATGGAATCATTACGTTGATATTGGCATCTTCTTGGAACGGTTCGCACCTAATGCCAACTAATGCCGTCTTTTGCAGGAGATGGACGGATGTGAAGAATATTACCGCAGGTCATACCGCATAAAGCAAGCCCCGAAATCGTTTGATTTCGGGGCTTGCAGGCGAATTCCACTCATCGGAAGTTCCGGTGGCTTCGTCCTATTCCCACCACTAGATGCTAACCACCGCCACTAGACGGGAGACTTGCGACTAGACGGAACAAAAGCCCAGCTTACTCCCACTCTACAGTGCCAACGGGCTTAGGCGTCAGGTCGTAGCAGACGCGGCAGATGCCAGGAACTTCGGCGGTAACGCGTGCAGTGATGTACTTCAGCAGCGCCCAGACAAGCTCGGGAACTTCAGCGGTCATAACGTCAACGGTGTTGATACAGCGAATGATGCAGGACGCTTATTGGGATCCATGCAGAGCTCTTTTGAATTCGGTTGGAATGCGTCGTTGTTAGCACGACGCATATTTCATATCTGTTAATTATATTCAGTTGGTAACATTTTCCCTGATTGGGCAATGCAATTGCTCTGAAATTGATTTGGACCTTCTGCAACTCTGCGGATGCGGATCACAATTAATAGTTTCGTCTACGCCTTATCCTGCTATTTGCATACACGGCACTTCCCAGCGCCACAATGGCGGCTATAAGAAGGGTGTAACAAAAACCGACATTGTGCCGTCTGCCGTGTTGGGGGAAGGTGAATCTGCCTCCTGCGCAGTTCCTGATTTGTCGTTAGAGTTGACCTGCGACTTATCGTTGCCATTTGCTCCGCTCTGATCGCTATTGTCTGGCGCGGACGGAGTGTCGCTCTTCTCAACGAATTTCCAGGAGCCGGTGAAGGTTACATTGCCTTCTGAATCTGCCGTGGTCATATCGGCGATGGCTGAATCCCTGTCGTAGCCCATAAAAATCCAGGTGCCGTTGGCAACATCTACAGTTGTCTGGGATGGTGTAATAGCGTTTACTGCATCGTTATACACATAGTTGTTTGTGTCTTTAGGAAGTACCGCTAAAACCTCGCTTGGCAGTTGTTTGTCTGAAGAGGTGTCGCTGAACGTGTACTTAGCGCTGAATTTCTTGAAGACTTTTTTGAATTGAGCCTTGTAAACAACGTCACCCGTGACATCTTCGATCGCGGTGTGCCATGAATCGAACACGTAGTCGTACTTGTCGTCTGACGGTTTCGTAGGAGTGGGCACCGTAATTTGGTCTGCTTTCGTACCGATTTCGTACCAGTCTTTGCTATAGATGGTGGTGCCGTCTTCATTCGCGAAGGTGATTTTCACCAAAGACGGTTTTGCGGCGGCAACCAGGCAAACCTTGCCATCGGAGCCGATGCTGGCGTAGTTGGCGTACTCGTTGCGCTGCTCTTTTGCCTGCGTTGTGTAGCGGGCATCTTCGTTGTCAAGATACCAGCCGTCAATCTTTTTGTTGGTCACGTCATCGGGTTTGCCCAGGTAAAGCTCGTTCATGTCTTTTGCGGCTGACAATTTTGCAACAGAGCCGTTCAGGCAGACGTCGGATGCCGCCTTGTCTGCGCTGTTGTTACACAGTTTGGTGTTGGTGATGGTGGTGCCTGCACCTTCGCCGGAATTCGATTCCGCCGCAAAGCCTCCGCCGTAATTTGACGTCTTGTTGCCGGTGATGGTACATCCGTCGATGGTCAAGCTGGTGAAGTTACCATACGATGCGACGCCGCCGCCTATAGCGGCGCTGTTCTTTGCTATCGTGCAGTCGCGAATTTCAGCTGCGGCAGGTGATTTCATCATCACTGCAAGCACGCCGGCGTCGTAGCCTTCCTCCTGGTTCGTTGTGTTATTGGTTATGGTGGTGTTCTTAAGGAATAAGCCTGGTTTTTCGGCAGCACCTATGTTCGGGGTGTTGGCGCACAGGCCGTATGCTGCGGCGTAGAAATATGCGGAAGAAAGAACGCCTGCGCCATCGTTTGCTTCGTTTCCGCTGATGGTGCCACCAAGGATTTGCGCGGAGCTTTGAAGGTTGCCCCATCCGCCATTGATGATTTCATCAATTGATGCAACAACGGCAACGCCGCCTCCCATTTCGTTGGCCTTGTTGTTGGAAATGGCTCCGCCCGTCATGACGAACGAGGATCCGCCGGAAACGTACACGCCGCCGCCGGCAGACACGATACTGCGGGGATCCATATACTCGCTATCCGAGGCTTTGAAGGGAGAAGTGGCGAAGCAGTTTTTTATTTAGCCGCCGTCCATGGTGAACGCGCCGCCGTAAATCACGGCAACGCCACCGCCGTAGCAGATGGAACCGCCGGTAATGCCGCAGTTATCAATAGTGCCGCCGTTCATATGGAAGGTGCCGCCCTGTACGGTTACGCCGCCGCCAAAGTAGTTATCGCCTTTACGGTCGGCAATGGTAACGCCGGGGTACATATTGCACGTGCCTTCGATTTTCAACAGACCAGGTACGTCGTTGCTCTGCTTGTTTCCACCGCTAATTTTTAGCGTGTCACTGCCGTCTGCCGCGCCCAAGTTCAATTGAGCTCCCGACTGTACGGAAAGGGAACTGTACTGCCCAAGCGTCATGGTATGACCGTTGCCAAGAATGGTAGTCGGGCACGTGCTTGAGAATACGGCGCCCGTGCCTTCCAAGTTATCCGTCAGCTTAATGACGTATTCGCCGCTGGTTGCACCGTTCACGGTTGCTACCGCATTATCGAATTCGCTGCTGTTGCTTACTTTGATAGTGGTTGGCGTTGCTGCGAATGCCGATATCGGCATTACCAATGCGTAGAGTGCTAATGCCGCAACAAAGGTCAGCGTCCTGCGTATTATGCTCGCGGTATCTCGCTTTCATGGTCTTTAAAATCTAGGTGAGAGCGTCTGCGCGCTTGTTCGGATTCGGTAAAAGGGTACGAATCAACAGCTTGTTGCTATAGGGCAAATCCATGCAAAATATGTCGTATCAAATCATTGTTATTGCGTATGGCTCTCTTTCCGCTCCTTTTTGGCAACCTGGTCTTTTGGGTTGCGCATGTGGCATAAGGGGATTTAGGGGCTGATATAAAGTGACAACTATCGCACATGCGTGTGCAACGTGTGATGTTGTAGCAAGCAGATAAGCGCCTCTGAGCCTCAATACGCTGGAATACCAGAGTTGAACTGAGGGTGTTTAAGAGGTATGGAAGGCGAGTTGAAATGAGGTTTTCAAATGCGCGCATTGATGCGTTCATTGAAGAAGATGTGCCTTATATCGATCTGACGTGTGAGGTGCTCGACATCCACAATCAGCCTGGCGAAATGGAATATTTTACGCGAGAGAGCTGTGTGCTTGCCGGCACCGATATCGCTCGGCGCATCATGCGAAATCTCGATTGCGAGGTTCTGGCATCCAGCAAAGACGGGCAATTGGTCTCAGCGGGTCAGACCTTCTTTACAGTGCGGGGAGCAGCGGCGGATTTGCACGCCGCTTGGAAAGCGTGCCTTAACGTGTTCGATCATTTGTCGGCCGTTGCTACGAAAACACGCAGTATGGTCGATGCGGTTCATGCGGTAAACCCTGAATGCGAAGTTCTGACCACGCGTAAAAGCATGCCTGGCGCAAAGGCCCTTCTTACTTGTGCGGTAATGGCGGGCGGCGCGTTTCCTCACCGCCTTGGGCTGTCGGAAACCGTGTTGGTATTCGAGCAGCACCTTGCGTTTTTTGGCGGGTTCAACCGCTTTGTCGAAGAAATGCCCCGCATTAAGGCACGGTGTGTGTGGAAAAGAAGCTGTTTGTAGAGGCGGATGCAAAACGCGCTTTAGCTCTTGCGAGGGCGAGCTCGGACGGACACGGGGTTGATGGAATCCAGCTCGATAAAGTTCCGGTTTCCGAATTGGCGGAGTTGGTTCGTCGGATACGCGAAATCGATCCCCGAATCACGATTATCGCCGCTGGTGGCATCAATCCTCAAAATGCAGGCGCCTATGCTGCTTGCGGCGTTGACGGCTTGGCTACCACGGCGCCGTTTACGGCTAAGCCCGTGGATATTAGCGTTCGCATGAGGCCATTGGAGTAAACATCCGTAAAGATGTTTCCTTCATAATCTGTGGTTGTGAGCGAGTGTCTATGGGTCGCCTTTGGTGCTTCGGGCGCGAAAGCCGTTCACCGAGAGAACCGAACAGAGGGCATCTGGAATCATGCGTTCTGCGAAATAGTGCCTGATGTTTAGGCAGGATTGACCCTAAGTTAACTTGGATTTTCATCGTAAACTTTCGAGTCAATTATTATCGGGGGAGTTTTATGGCGGCGCGGTACGACCTTGACAATAGGGGAGGTCTTTCCAAATATCAGTACCTCCATCGTTGTATTTGCAGCGATATTCGCAATAGCATTCTTGAGGCTGGAAGCCGTCTTCCCGCCAAGTGCTCTCTTGCCGCTGAACTTTCAGTGAGCGTGAGCACGGTCGAACATGCCTATTCCTTGCTGGTAAGTGAAGGGTATTTTGAGGCGAAGCTGGGAAGCGGTTTTGTCGTATGTTCAGGCAAAGCAGAGGGAACCGCCTTCTTCGATTTGGAGGATGCTTCTATCTCTGATCCCGCTTCTTTGGCCTGAAAACAAATGCGTGAATCGACCCTATTGCTCTGGTGCTGGTGCGGTTACTTTCGTGATGCGGCGATGAAAAAACTCGGCATTGCCGTACGTGATGTAGCGCAGAGATGGTGTATTTGGCGAGCTCTTTCATGTGAATGACGCGGATGGCAATTTGGCTCTTCTTCCTGAGGGGGGGGTGGACCTAGGTGCTGCCACTATGGTGAGCGACATGGTGCCGACGGGGTTTCACGGGGCCGAACTCGCCGATATCCAGTTTTGTGATGATATTGCGGCAATTGGTATTGGCCCGGTTGGGTTGATGGGTGAAGCCGGTTGGTGCGCCCGATCCATGCAACTTCGGCTTTGAGATTCCGTCTATGCAGGTAGCGAAGTTTAAGCCGTTAATTTGGAAATACCGACCATGCACCTTGCTTGTCGCATGGGCAATCGGAGCCTCTGTAGGAAAATAAACGCGCATATTCTTTTGCGAACATGCCAATCCCTGAAAGGACACTACCATGCGTTTTGCGAAGAAGATTCTTTTTATTATTGCAGGCAGTGTATGCCTTGCACTTGGATTTATTGGAATGTTCGTGCCGGTGCTGCCCACAACGCCGCTTGTGCTGCTTGCGGCGTTTCTGTTTTCACGTAGCTCGGAGCGCCTTAGTTCTTGGATTGCTCAAACTCCAATTTACCGAGCATACGTTGAGCCCTTCAAACAAAGCGGTGGTATTTCGCTGCCTAGGAAGATGAAGATCCTAGCCATCTCCTATTCGGTGATGGGCCTTAGTGCGTTTCTGGTCCAAAAGCCCGTTGTGTGGATAGTGCTAGCTGCTGTTGCGATTTTCCTGGCGGTTTTAATGCTGGCAATTATTCCCACCATTCCTAAGGAAAGGGAACTTGACCATGGTGACGGCCTCGAGCTTGATGCTGTTGCCAGAGTACGTGAGCGCGACTAGTGCTTTTATCCCAGCGCAACGTCGAGGACCATCATCAAGCTGAACCCAATAGCAAAGAACACGGTGCCAAGGTTGGAATGCTTGCCTTGAGATAGTTCCGGCATTAGTTCTTCGACCACCACATACAGCATGGCTCCTGCTGCAAAACTCAAAAGATAGGGCAGTGCCGCAATGATGAGCTGTGAGGCAATGATCGTCAGCACTGCACCAATGGGCTCTACGATGCCGGAAACAACGCCACCCGCGAATGCCTTTCTTCTGCTCATTCCTTCCGCTCGAAGCGGCATCGAGATGATTGCGCCTTCTGGGAAATTTTGAATAGCGATGCCGAGGGACAATGCCAATGCACTTGCTGCGGTCATCTGCGCATTTCCAGCAAGAAAGCCCGCGTACATAACGCCAACCGCCATACCCTCCGGGATGTTGTGCAGAGTCACCGCCAACACCATCATCGTGGTGCGGCTGAGTTTGCTTTTTGGGCCTTCTGATTGCTCGCTGCCTACATGCAGATGGGGGATCAAGTGGTCTAGAGCAAGCAAGAACAGCATGCCGAACCAGAATCCCGCAAAAGCGGGAACGAACGAAAGCGCTCCCATTGAAGCCGATTGCTCTATAGCAGGAATTAGAAGGCTCCAAACCGACGCGGCAACCATTACCCCTGCGGCAAATCCCGCAAGGCAACGTCGTACCAGGTTTCCCAGGTTGTTTTTCATAAAGAGCACGCAGGCGGCGCCCATCGTCGTGCCTAAAAAGGGAATCAGGATTCCAAGGATGGTTTCTATTGGCTTCTCCTTCTTTCGATTATTTATTTGCCCTTTGAGGCACGCCCCTTTTTTACGCAAAGGGATCAACTAATCAGCGATGGCGACTTCTTGTTCAGCAATCAGATTGGCAGCCCCTTAAGAGAACTTTTCGAGGGGCTGCCAAATTCAATCCACATTTAACCAGCTGCAATAATCTGCTTACTCTTGCACTTTCAGCGCTTCGGACAGGCTTACCTGTTTAATCGAGCGCGTATGCATGAACGCTACTAGGAGGTAGGTGGCGAAGCCAATGCCGATGCACACGGCCATGCACCACCAGGGCGCGTAGATCTCGATGTTGCCGTTGTAGGCGAGCAACATTGAGCGGAAGATTGCGGTAAGTGAGCCAATGATGAGAGGTTGGCACAGCACAAGCGATGCGACCACGCACAGCGTAACTGAGCGAATGTAGAGACGAGAAACCTCTTTATCGCGGTAGCCGAATACCTTCATATAGCTGATGGAGCGTGCGCTGCGATCAATGACTGCTTTGGTGAGCAGGTACATGAACAGCAAGAAGATAAATACGGCCAAGCCCACCATCATTCCAATCATGGAGTCCATCATGTCAACGAATTGGTTACCCACCGCACGCATGTCATCGTGGGTGGTGTCGCTTGCGTAATAGCGAGAATTCAGGGAGAGCACTTCGTTGCTAACGTATCCGTTGAAATATGACTTATCGTGATCGAACATTGCATTGAAGTCGTCGATGTTCATATACACGTTCATGTCCGATTTCGAACCCCAGGTGTCTTCCTGGCCCGAGAAGGTAAGGCTGTGGGTCTTGTCTTCGTACTTGTCGTAGAGGTTTACCTGTTGGTTTTCATTCCAGCCGAACTTATCTGCAAGACCCGCACCGAATACGACTTTGCCATCGCCTATATCAAGATCCTTCCAGTAACGGGAATTTGGTTGGATGCCGTAGACGGCAACGGTTTCGGTGCCGCTGTTGTTTCCTCGGTCATATTCAAGCTGGTAGACGGCGAACTTTTCTGCTTGGTTAATGACATCGGTGCCGTTGTCGGTGGTGTTTATGGGGTGAATATCGTCATCGTCTGTATCAATGTCAGCGGCTTTTTCCATTAGGTCGATAGCGTCGTCGCGGTTGCATCCAAGAGCGTCGGCAATGTCATCTATAGATACATAGAAAGCGTCCTTTTTGCGTTGTGCTTTAGAAAGGGCGTTAGTTGCTGCCTGGGTAGTTTCGACAGAAGGCGACGCCATTGCTTCATGGTATGCATCCTGTGCGGCATCTGCTGCTTCTTCCAGTTCGTCTTGCGCGTCTTCTGCGGCGGTAATCAGCGTACCGTTGATGGACTGCAGGCGTTCGAGCGCGGTCCACGCTTCTCGTTCTTCGGGTGTTCCTTCGAGTTCTAGTGGCGCCTTAAGAGTGTAGGTATGTTCGGCTACGAGGCTTGTTTCCAAGTTGTCGGCGTAGTGCGTCATTGTGGGCAGGATAGCCAAACCAAAGAGCAAAAGCAGGCTGGCGAAAGCGATTCCTACAAAGAGTGTGGCGAAGTTGCCAAGGTTTCGCAGGAAGATTCGAAGGCGGAAGCGCGCTACGAAGCTCAGACGTTCGGGTAAGCGCACACCGCGCTTGGTGCCCGATTTCCCGGCAGCTTCGTGACGCAGGAACTGCAGTGGCGTTTTTCCCATTTTGCGCAGAAGGCCCACGAGCGTAATGATGATAAGTGCGGCAGCGGGCACCACGGCGCACTTGAGGAAAATACCCCAGTCCCAGAACACCTGGAACGGAGGCAGGCTGTAGGAGCCGTAGTAAAGCTGGCGCATGGGCTCGGTAAAGAATGCCACTCCGAGCGCGGTACCTAGACCAGCTGCCAAGATGCCTACAATTGCCGGCAGCGCTAGATAATGCAGAACAATCTCGCTTCGGCGATATCCACTTGCCAGAAGGGTGCCGATGATGGCGCTTTCCTGTTCGATGGTGGCATTGGTAAGCACCACGAATACGAATGCCATGATAACGATGATGATGTAGAGCAGGGTGGTCCACATGGCCGAATCGCCTTCAACATCGTCTGCGGCGTAGCCAATTCCTTGGTTGGCGCTTGCATCGGTGAGGTCGTCGATATTTGCATCGGCATCCGCCATTGCCTCTGCCATATCTTTTTCGGCATCGGTGCGGTCTGCAACGGAAAGGTTGCGGTTGGTGAAGGTAAACGAGTAGGTGTATGTGGGTGCGCCGCCAGCATCTTTAAGCGCTTCAAAGCCCGCGGGGGAAACTTCGGCAACGCCATAGGTGATGGTGTTCACGGTGAAGTCGGAGTTATTGAGGAAAAGCGCTTGGCTGTCCGGTTGGGTCATGATGCCGCAGACGGTGTAGGCGCTGCCTTCAAGATCGACGGTATCGCCCACATGGATATCGTTGTTTTTTGCAAACACGCGGTCGATGGCAACTTCATTTTCGGTTGCAGGTTCTGAACCCTCGCAGTAGGCTGCGATGTCTACTTGGGTGCGATGCTTGTAGGTACGCAGTGTACGTTTGGTCCCATCGTCATTGGGGAGTGTGATGGCGGCATCGATGGAATAGTTATCGAAGAGCGTAACGCCGCCCACGTCTTCGGCTGCATCGCGTGCGGCTTGAAGCTGGTTGTCGGTGGCTTCGAACGAAGTGGCTAAACGGCCGTCTTCGATGGTGTATTCGCCGTGCATGCCATCGATGATCTGGCTGATCGAATGCGCGGCAAGTAGAAAGCCCGAGGTCAGAGCAATGGCTCCGCACATAAGTAGAAAGATGCCAAGGTATTTGCCGATGTTGTTCTTGAGTTCGCGGGGGAGTCGTTTGGCAAGTGGTGTCATCGTTCGCCTACCATTCAAGCTCGCAAGCGGGCACAGGCGCTCCATTTGCTGCGTCTTCCGCCAGGCGTCCGTCGCGCAAACGAAGCACGCGGTTTGCCATGCGTGCTATGGCGGCGTTGTGTGTGACGATAACGATCGTACAGCCATATGTGCGGTTCACGCTTTCCATAAGCTCAAGAACCTCTTTCGAGGTTTTGTAGTCGAGGGCGCCTGTGGGCTCGTCGCACAAGATAAGGCCAGGGTTCTTTACCAGCGCGCGTCCGATTGCGCAACGCTGCTGCTGGCCACCTGAAACCTGGCGGGGAAATTTGTTGCGGTGTTCCCATAGGCCAAGCGAATGCAACAGTTCGTCTATGGGGAGGGGTTTCTTGGAAAGGTGCACTGTGACCTCGATGTTTTCACGAATGGTAAGGTCGGGGACCAGGTTGTAGAACTGGAAAACGAAGCCAAGTTCACGGCGGCGGTATTCGCCCAAGTTTTTTGCGGAAAGCGCGGTGATCTCGCATTCTCCGACGCGGATTGTGCCGCTGTCGGCCCCTTCAAGCCCACCGATGAGGTTCAGGAAGGTGGATTTTCCTGAACCGGAGGGGCCGAGCATAACGCAAATTTCGCCTTTGTTTATGGTTGTGGTAATTCCATCAAGCACTTGGACGCGCGCTTCGCCATTGCCGTAATGCTTCTTGAGTCCGTTGACCACCAGGTAGGGGGTGTTGGCTTTCATAAGCGCTCCAATCTGTGCGGAAGGCCAACGGAGCGATCGGTGCGAGAGCAGAGTTAGCCGTGGTTAAGTTAGGTTTAGCTAACTTTAGCACAGATGCATAGTGCATACCGAAAGAGAATGATTGGGGAGATTGGGCAACTACCAAGGTTTTGACCTGTTTCTTTTTGCTGTTGAATGAAGCAAGGCGCCCGCCGAATGGCGAGCGCCTTGCTTTTGCAAACAAACAAGCTGGTAAAAGCTACTTTTTGATAGACTTGAATGCTTCGGTCTGAGCCTTGATGCCGCGCTCGGCTGCCAGGCGCTCGATGGAAGTTGCGCCGAAGAAGCCATCGATACCAGGAACGTTTTCGATGATGTAAGCCGCATCCTTGGGCTCGGAGATGGGGCCGCCATGGCAGATAACGAGTGCATCGGGGTTGATATCCTTTACAACCTTTACGATGCCTTCGATGATCTTTGCGCAATCCTCGAGAGTGCGTGCGGTTTCTGCGCCGATGGTGCCACCGGTGGTAAGGCCCATGTGGGCAACGATGATGTCTGCGCCGGCCTTGGTCATTGCTGCTGCCTGCTCTTCATCGAAGACATACGGGCAGGTAAGCATGTCGAGCTTGTGAGCCTCGGCAATCATATCTACCTCAAGGCCGTAGCCCATGCCGGTTTCTTCGAGGTTCTTGCGGAAAGTGCCGTCGATAAGGCCTACAGTGGGGAAGTTCTGAACGCCGTTGAAGCCCTGTTCTTTAAGTTCGGCCAGGTACTTTTTCATAACGCGGAAGGGATCGGTGCCGCATACGCCAGCGAGAACGGGGGTATCCTTCACAACAGGCAGAACCTCGGCGCCCATTTCAACAACGATCTGATTTGCATCGCCGTAGGAAAGCAGGCCAGCAAGAGAGCCGCGGCCAGCCATGCGGAATCGACCAGAGTTGTAGATAACGAAGATGTCGGCACCGCCGGCTTCAGCCGATTTAGCCGTGATGCCCGTACCAGCGCCTACACCGAGCAGGATGTTGCCTTCGTCGAGGGACTTGCGGAAGCGGTCGAGGATTTCTGCGCGGGACAATTCAAGCATGGTTTTCTCCTTTTTCCTTGAGGAACTGTTACTTTAATGAGCGTTTTCCAATAAGAGATACTGCCCTTATGGAAAAAGGCCCAATGAAGCTAGGGTTGCGGTGCCGCTTGGGGCACCCTCTGTAATAAAAAGACGAGAACTAGGCGTTCTCGTCTTTTTGTATCGTTATTGATTCATGAGGTCGATCAGCTTTTGTGCTGCGGCGATGGCGAATTCGTCGTCGTTCACATGAGCATCCATTTCGATGAGCTCAGCCTTTGTCGGGTCGATCTCATCGCGAAGTACCTGGAACAACGCCGCATCTTCTTCGGGACCGTAGAATGGTTGGCCTTCGGCGTCGATCATCGAAACGCCCTTTAAAGGCAACATGACGGCGCACGGGCCGATAGACATGTTCACCTTGCTTGCGATGGCGCGCCCAATTTGCTCGTTTTCTTCAACCGTGGTGCGCATAAGCGTAACGGTTGGGTTGTGCTTGTACAGGTTGCGAGACTGGTAATGCTCGGGGACAGTATCCCACGGGCCGAAATTCACCATGTCGTCAGCGCCTACGGACACCACAGCGGGAATACCGTTAAGGGCAGCAGCACTGCAGCGATCAGGGCCAGCGTTAAGAACGCCGCCAGCGATTTCATCGCACCATTCGGTGGTAGTCAGATCGAGTACGCCTTTGATGAAGCCGCCGTTGATCAGTGATTCCATGCATTTTCCGCCCGTGCCAGTTGCATGGAATACAAGTACTTCATAGCCGTTTGATTCCAGGTATGCCTGTGCTTTCTGGATAGCGGGCGTGGTAACGCCGAACATGGTTGCGGCCACAAGTGGTTTGGAATCTTCGTGCTTGGGAGCAGTGTGCTCGAGCATGCCTGTCATAGCGGCAACTGCGTTGTTGAAGATCGTCGCAGAGAAGGAATTGATGCCTGCAACGTCAACGATGGAGGGGAACATGGCAATGTCGGATGCGCCGACGTAGGGCGAAGTATCGCCTGATGCCATGGTGGACACCATAACCTTGGGAACGCCTACCGGCAGCTTGCGCATGCCTGCGGTTGCGATAGCGGTTCCGCCCGATCCGCCCATGGAAAAGACGCCGTCAAAGCGACCGTTGGCATACAGCGTAGGCAAAAGCTTTTCAACGCCGCGCGTCATGGTTTCTGTGGCGAAGGCGCGGTCCTTCTTTTCGGCGATGGTTGACATTTCGATATCAACTGCTGCTGCTACTTCCGTGTTGGTAACGTCAGGCATGGTTTGCGGATCGAATACGCCGCAGTGGATGGTAATGGTGTTGATGCCCAGCTCTTCGAAGCGGGTTTTAACGTAGGCGAATTCTTCGCCTTTGGTGTCAAAAGTGCCAATAATAGCAACAGTTTTCATGTAAGCCTCCCCCAAAAATAGATCCCAATAGCTTCGAGAGCTATTGACTTTTTTACAATAGATTAAGAATTGTTAGAAATCAATGAACGTGTTCATCTAGACGGACGGATTAAGCTTTTTGGGCATTCGTTAGAAGCACCTCTTCTAACTTTTCCGTTGCTTGCTTATTTAAAAATAGTGTCGTTCCACCAGGTAAACAGTGTTATCTGTTCCTATTGATACTTTTCTGAAATAGGTTTGAATCCCAATTCGATATGAAACTTTAACCGTGGTTTGCTTTATGCCATTGGGTTGTATGCTCGTCGGTGACTTCGAGCGTTGCACAGTCCACCAAATAGAAATCGACGATTTCGGCGGAAGCGGATTCTGCTCCATCTGCTGCGAAGCGGTGCTTTTGCAGAACGTATTCCCGGTTCGATAATCTTTCATGCTGTTCGTTCAGGATAATGTGTAGCTCGGTAACTTGGCCAGTTTCTTCGTTTGTTTCCCTGGAGATTACGGCATAGGGGTAGCCCTTAGCCGTAATTTTGTAATCCATCTCGAATCCGTCGACCCCAATGTAGCTGGCAACCGCTGCCATTTCCTGTTTGTATGCTTGGTAGTCTTGGGCGGTAGGGTAGCCATCTTCGTCGATCTTTGGGGTTTCGTTCTGCGCATCAGGAATTGTTTTGCCGTTATAGGTGTCTAGCTGGAGCTCTTCAATTTCCCCACCCAAGCTTAGGTTGTAGCGATAGTCGCTTTGCTCTTCGCCGAATATGGTGGCTGATGCGTGGTCGCTGCCCCATGTAGTTTCCCAGTTTTCAGGACCAAGGTTTTTGCCGTCGTTGGCAATGTCGAAGCTGCACGTTGTGACGGTTTTCCCATTGCTTTCGAGAACAAGACGGGCGTGGGTTGAACCGAAGGGCCAATCTGGTTCTCCGATTTGCTGGAAGTGCAGTTCGTAGGCGCCATCGGGAGATTCCGATACGTCGATATCGGTTGTTTTGTAATTGATGTTGTAAAGAAGTAGGCCGCCTGCCAGCGCAATAAGAACCCAGATCCACGCTGCGATTCCCAGGAAGATTTGGATTCCCCGTTTTTTGATAAGGACGCAGCCTACAATGTTAGCTGCGGCAATGAATATCATTATGAGAATAAGCACCATATCGGGGCTCCTTGGATCATCGTCCTTTTGGTTGGTGCTTAGAGGATAACGCTGAGCCTTTACTTCCTGAACTTATTCAAAAGGAACCCGAAAAGGCTGATGCCATCTTCTATGGCGTTCTTTGTTCTTGTGTAGTCGCCCATGGTGTCGTTTTCGATCATGCGCTCTCGATTTTCCTTCAGGATGCGCCCCTCGGCTTCAACTCTGGCGGATGTTAGTACGGAGTCGGCGAGGTATTCTGCTGTCTCTTTTCGGTTTTCGCGCATCATGCTCTTGGCGGTTTTGAGCGATTCCCGCTGCTGTTCTTTTGTTTGCGGGGAGGCTTTCTGGGCGCACTGGTAGATGAGTGCCACAAACTTTTCTGAAAGCCCTTCAGACGCGAAGCGATTTTCGAAGGCATTGAAGTCTGCGCACTGTTCGCCAAGCGCGGCTACTTCGGCGCAGAATGCGTCCACTTCGGGCCGCAAGCTATCAGGCACGATGAGGTATTCATCGAAGTAGTGCGTTCGCATCAACGCTTTTTTGTACGTCGCTGTTCATGTTCGTGCCCTTTCTCGCGTGCGTTTGCTGGGATGGACGTTCCTTATCGGAGGATGCCATAGATGCGCGTGCGGGGGAATGAACTCATGTCCCAATATTGGTACAGGTATGCGCCCTTGTTTCCCATTTTTAAGTGTCGGTGGGCGGGTGGTGTTATATTACGAGCTTTGCCGCTTGTTCTTGCGTGGGGCTTGAGCGTTGGCTGTTGAAGGCAATTTCGTTCTTAATAATAAGAGGATCCATCCAGTTATCCCTCATATGCAGCGCACTTAGAACGGTAAAGACAGCTCCACACGCCCTCTAACGAAGCTCCACTTCAATAACGTCGCCGGCGGCGGGTTTGGAAGCGTTGGTGCCCGATTCCAGCATGTGCAGCGCGTTTGCGGTAAGCGTTGCGGGCGAACCTGGGCGACCCGCAACGGGGGTGTCGGTAAGCGTTCCGTCGGGCTTCACTTCCACGTTAAGCATGCGAACAACGAAGAAAAGCGCCCATCGGTAACCATTGATGGGCGCTCGCAAACGGCATGTTTCTTGTTCTTAGCGCTTCTTCATTCTCAAGGCGGATGCAAACAGGGCGCCTGCCGCTATCAGCAATGCGGCGATTGCAATGATTGGTGCATTGCCGTCACCCGTATGAGGGGTTGCTGCTGCTGGTTTATCGCCGGCGTCAGACTTATTGCTCGCGTTGGGATCGCTGCCCTCTGTTGGCTTGGTGTCTTCAGCGGGTGCAGCCTTTTCGGTATAGACGTTTTCGAACGTCATGACATCAACGGGGGTATCCTGCGTCTTTTCGTAGAATTCGCCGCTGTCAGTTGCTACCAGTTCAACGGGGAATATATCGAAGCTCGGCTGGGCTGTTCCCTGATTATCGGTTGCTCCGTCGTTGCAGAAGATTTGGTATGCGGCATCCGAATAGGTCCAGTTTGCAATGCCGGTGTTCTTTTCACCTACGTAAAAGCCTTCGCACGTTATGTTGTCCACTTGCTTCTTCGGGCCTTGGATGGTGAGGGCGCTTTCGTATTCTCCTTCGCCATTCGTAGCTACGGTTGCGGTTATGGTCACATCGCTGTAATCCTCGATCTGGCCAACGCCAACATCAAAGACCTCTAGCTCAAATTCCTGCTTACCGGGAGCAATGTCGCCGCCCTATTTGACTACCTTCGTGAACGGAAGGGAATAGGTCACGGTTTTTTCGCCAGTGATGAAGTGGATGTTCTTGTAAAGGTGAAGGAAGCCTTTAGCCTGTTCGGCTCCATCGTGCTCAATAAGATCGATCGACGTGCCTTCGCTATCAACAGCCATGGCATACGTCAGCGCGAAGTCATCGTTGATAGTGGGACAGTCGGCAAGTGCGGGAATATTGTTCTGGCTGGTGTTTTTGGCGTCGATCTCTGCCTCATAAACCGTAAAGTTGCCATTGCAGCCTGAAGGGTATTCGCCGCTAAGCGTGACTTTCGCTTTTCCCCTAATGGCGATGTTGCCCTTTGCCCACAGAGGAGAGTCAACGGTAGAGGTGGCCTGGAGGGTACCACCATCGATAGTCATATTGCCTGAGGCGAAGAGTCCTGGGAACAGGCTTTTGGCGATAATAGCTGAATCGGAAATGCTGATATTGCCTGCAGAGCTGTCGGTGGAGTTAATGTACGCAGCGTTGCAATTTTGCTCGGTTGCCGAGATGTTTACGGTGCAGCCGTTCTTGATAACCAGGTCTGCGGCATCGATGCCTGCATACAGTCCATTAGAAGTGAGTTGCGTGTTGTCGAGGGAGACTGTGCCATCGCATGCAATGCCGAGTCCTCCAGGGGAATGGATTGAGACGGCTGTGTTCTGCATGGTGACGTCGCCGCCTACGCTTATGCCGTCCATCGTGTCTCCTGCGACCGAGATGGCAAGGCTTCCCGATCCACGGAAAATGACGCTTCCCTTGGTCCAGATGCCTATATTATCGCTGAAGGTGATTTGGTTACTTCCCTGGAGCGTAATGGCTAAATCGCTCGTTAGCTCGGAATCGATTCCGCCATAGTCTACCGCGTTTGTGATGGAGGCATTGTCCAGTGTGAGGTTCTGCGTGGCGGGGTCATAAGTTGCAGTGCCTTCACCACATTGGATGGTGAGTTTTTCGCTGGTAAACTGCTCTCCATTAACGGATAGATTGTAATTGGTTGTAGCGAATGACGCAGTGGGCGCTATCACTAGAGCGAATACAAATGCGAAGATCCCGGATATCAGTTTCTGTGCTTTGCTCATAACATTTCCTTCTGTTTAGGGTTTGCGCAGGAACAAATTTACTTTTCGTTAGATTGCCCAGAATTGCATGCGGTGATTGATGCGATATTTGCTGTAATCTCCCTCTTGTCGTTTTGGCAACTAGGGAAATATCTATCATCCTATTTGACTGTTTGATTATTCATACCACCCTATGTCTCATTTTTAAATAGTGTTCGTGGACGAATGGCTCAATATTGTTGCTAATCGGATCTGGAACACCATGCCGATCTGGCCTCATAATTGATTTCGGCTTTACCTTTTTCTAACGCGCTCTACGAGCCAGATTTGGCCATGTCTTATATGCTTAGTGCGAATGCGAAATTGGTGCGAATGCGAAATGGTCATTCTCGAATCGGGCCAATAGGGCAAAGTTCGCTCTGGGCAGTGTCGCCGATTTTGTCTGAAGAAGTATTCAGAGACGTATTGACTGCGCCGAACAATGTGTCGTCGAATTGAGGAACGCGAAATGAAGATCCTTGCCATCAACGGCAGTCCTAAAGGCAAACGAAGCAATACTTGGCGCCTAACCAGCGCTTTTCTTGAAGGTATTACCATCCAGAAAGAAAATGGCGGTGCACAGGCCCCTGAAATCGAAACCCTTAACATCGGCTCGCTTAACCTCAAACCCTGCTTGGGCTGCTTTTCGTGTTGGAACAAGACGCCAGGGGAGTGCTGCATCCACGACGATATGCAGGGAGTTATTAATAAAATTCTGTGGGCTGACGTTGTTATTTGGAGTTTCCCTCTGTATTACTTTGGGTTGCCTGGTCAGCTGAAGACCCTCATCGACCGTCAGCTTCCTATGTCCCTCCCGTTCATGTGCACGGAAACGGAAAGCGGAGGGCATCCTTCTCGCTACGACATGAGCGGCAAGCGAACCGTGGTTATTTCCACGTGCGGCTTCTACACTGCCCAGGGGAACTACGACTGCGTTACCAACCTGTATGACCGACTGTGCGGAAAAGGCGGCTACACTGCGATTTTCTGCGGACAAGGTGAGCTTTTCAGGGTAAAAGAGCTTTCGGAACGCACTGACGAATATCTTTCTTGGGTGAAGAAAGCGGGGCAGGAATTTGCTTCTGATGGCATTACCGGAGAAACTCGCGGCAAGCTTGACCAGAACCTATTCCCTCGTGATGTTTTTGAGGCGATGGCAGATGCTAGCTGGGGCGTTGGCGAATCAGGTGAAAAGGAAGATCCTAGCCTGGTGTTCACCCGCCAAATGGCAGCCCTTTATCGCAAGGAATCATGGCAGGAGCACGATGTTGTGCTTGACATGAACTATACCGATATCGGTAAGGTCTACCGCATCACTCTCGGGCAGAGAGGAAGCCGGGTTGAAGTAGAGCCTGAAGATGGCTTTGCTGATGGTTTCACTACACGCATCAACACGCCCTTTGATGTTTGGCGCTCAATTGCAAGCGGCGTGATTGCTGGAGATGAAGCGCTCATGAAGCATCTGTATTCCGTGGATGGCGATTTTGACCTGATGATGCACTGGGATGATTTTTTTGGCGCGGCATCGAGTGCGGGTGCGAATAATCCGGATGCGCTTGAGGGTGTGAACAGTGGTGATGAGGGCAACGGCAAAGGCGCCAGCGAGTCGAAGACCAATATGCTGCTGCTCTTGATTCCCTGGATCGTGTTCTGGGTTGTTGCGTCTATTGATGGGTTCTGGGGCAGCTTGATCAGCGTGACGGTATGTGTGCTGCTGCCGGTTTTGATGCATCGGACAAAGGCTACGTTGTATGACCAGGTTTCCGGTTTAGGGGTAGGCGCGTGTTCTGTTGCGTTGCTGGCGGGAGCATCGCCGATTCTTGTTATTCCGGTGTCGTACTTGTTGTTCGGGCTGATGTGGACGGTTTCGTGCTTCCTGAAAGTGCCGCTGACTGCGCATTATTCCAAGAACAGCTATAACGGGGAAGCAGCATTGCGCAATCCGATCTTCATGAGAACGAACCGCATCCTTACGGCGGCGTGGGGAGTGCTTTACCTGGTTACGCCCATTTGGACCTATTTCATCATGCAAACGGACGCAGCAAGCTACGTTGGCGCAATCAATTCCGTTCTTCCCGCGTTGATGGGGGTGTTCACCGCATGGTTTCAGAAGTGGTATCCACGGCACATTGCGCGTGGATAGACGATCGCGTCAAGGAGCTTGGGAAAGAAGGCTTCGATCCATGGTGCGTTGTTCGTGCGTAGGTGATCTGCTCATTGGGGCTGTCAAAGCGGGGGCGATAGCATGGCTGAATTGAAAATGGGAGAGTTTGTTGTTTCAAAGTATGGTGAAACTATCTATATTGCCGGTAGCGTATTACACCCTTCAATTTGGCTTGGACCGTGTTAACAACAGGGTACCTTCAATACAGTGAAGGTATCCTTTTTCTTTTATGAAGCGAATTGGCAAGCGAATCTGGTCGCGCTTAGCGAAATTATGTGTGCCGCTTTATGAAATTGGCGCTATGACTCGGTTCCTGCTGTCTGAGCATTTTGATATTGGTGCAGCTTATGTGCAGTACGGAAGCCTGTAAATCTTTTATTCAGCAAAGCATTTTCGGCAGCAATTACGACGATGGAGGTTAAGATGTAAAGGATTTTGAGAGCATAGAAAACAGAAAAGGAGTTGCGCAAGAAATGAAAATGAGCAATAAAAACAAATTCATTTCGGGCCTGCTGGGTGTTGCGATGTGCCCCATGATGTTGCCAACCGCAGCGTTCGCGGCTGATGATGGCGCAGCATCGGAGGATTTTTCATCCCCGACTGAGTTGATTCAGTCTTCTGAGTCGGAAGGCACCGATACGGGTGCACGCTCAGGCGATACGCCTGCTGCGCAGTCCGAATCGACGGGTGAAGCGGCCAATATGAAGATCGGCAAAGAGGCTAATGAAGCAGCCCCTGTAGCTGAAACTGTCGGGGAAAGCACTACGGCAGGGGTTGCAGAAGTCGGTGGTAAGAGCTATTCCAGCCTGCAGGAGGCCATCAATGCAGCCCAGGGCGGGGAAACCGTCACGCTGCTGACGGGTGCGACCGAAGATGTAACCGTGGTTACTGGCAAGAACATCACGCTTGACCTTGGCGGCAATACGCTGACGAACACGAATGCCGGCAAGGCGACGATCTCCGTGCAGGGTGGTACCGTTACCGTGAAGAACGGCAGCATTGTTGGTGGCACGGGCTACTACACCATCGATAACTACGGCACAGCCACGCTCGAAGATGTCACGGCTACGGCGGGCAACACGGATTCCTCTATGATTAGAAACGATGGCACCCTGACCATCGAGAGCGGTTCGTATTCGGGTGGTCTGAACGTTGTGAAGAGCGAGGAAGACTCGACGCTCACCATCAACGGTGGCAAGTTCGAGCTGAGCTATGCAACGTCGGGTTATACGGGCGTTGTTTTCGCCTACGGCAACACGACGATCACTGGCGGTGAGTTTATCCAGAGTCTGACCACCACAGGACGGTGGAACCACCCGCAGGTTGTCGCGACTGGTGTTGTGGAAGGCCATACCGCTATCACGCGGGTTACCGGCGGCCACTTCGTCAACAAGATGTCTGGGGAGGGCATTTTCCGCGGTGTCGGCAAGGGCACTTCTGACAACTTCGAGGTCTCCGGCGGCACGTTTAATAAAAGCATTTCCGAAGGCTACTGCTCCGATGGCTTCATTCCCACCAAGAACGCGGATGGCACCTATGGCGTCAAGGAAGGCAGCTATGTTGCCCAGATCGGCAGCAAGAAGTATGAGACGCTGGCCGATGCGATTCGTATGGCTGCAAAGGGTAAGACCATTACCCTACTGACGGATGTTGAGCAGAACACCCAGCTGGCCATCAACAAGGACATCACGCTGGATCTGAACGGCAAGACCATCAAGAATACGGTGGACATCTGGGGCGATAATACCAACGCGATTCTGTCCATCACAAATGGCGCCAAGGTGACCATCACTGGCGACGGCACCATAGATGCCAAGGAGAACGACTGCTACACCATCAACGTGGTGAAGGGCGACCTGACCATCGAAAACGGCACCTTCTACGGTAACGTTAGCGTGGTTCAGGTGCAGGAGGGCACCTTGTCCGTCAAGGGCGGCACCTTCGACCTGCACCAGAAGTGGGAAGGCAGCAGCAAGTATCTGTTCAACTGCATCGATGATGCGTATGCGAGCGGCAGTGCGAATGTCGCCATCAGCGGCGGTACGTTCGTCGGCTTCGACCCCAGCGCCTCCCCCGAGGGCGAAGGCACCAGCTACTTGGCTCCTGGTTATGCTCCTGTCGCGAACGCCGACGGCACGTACGGCGTGGTGGCTGGCGTGGCGCAGATCGGCAGCAAGGCGTACGCCACTCTCGCTGACGCTGTTGCGGCGGCCAAGGATGGCGATACCATTACGTTGCTGTCTGATTGCAGCGGCGATGGCATTGTCGTCAAGGACGACACCTTCCCCAACGGTTTGACCATCGACTTCGCAGGTCATTCCTACACGGTGGGTGGCAAGCTTGTTGGTAGCACGGGAACCGCGTCAAACGGCTTCCAGTTGCTCAAGGGCAACACGATTGTGATGCGCAACGGCTTCATCTATGGTGATGCAAGCGTTGCGGGCGATGACACGACTCAGTGGTCGGGCGCGCCGGCAATCATGATTCAGAACTACAGCAACCTGACGCTTGACGGTATGACCGTAAAGGGCGGCAAGCAAACGTGCTACACGCTGTCGAACAACAATGGCGATACCGTTATCAAGGATTCGACCATCATCGCTGGTCAGAATACGCAAGTTGGCGGTCCGTTTGCGTTTGACGTGTGCCGCTATGCTTCGTATCCTTCCGTGAGCATTACGGTTGAAGGCAATAGCGTCATCGACGGCTGTGTTGACGTGAGCGGCACTATTGGTGAAGGTCAGAGCCGTCAGCTCACCATCACGGGCGGCACCTTTAGCAAGCCTATCTCGGTAAGCACACAACCCGCCAACATTTCCATCAGCGGCGGCACGTTCGCCAATGAGGTTCCTGCAGATTACTGCGCTGCAGGCTATGTACCTGCCGCTAATGCTGACGGCACGTACGGTGTTGAGAAGGCGGTTGCTGTCAACTTCGATTCCAATGAGGGTACAACGGTTGACTCTCAGCTTGTTCCCGTTGGTGACAAAGTGGCAAAGCCGGCAGATCCTACTAAGGAAGGCTATACCTTCTCCGGATGGTTCACTGACGAGGACTGCACCGATGCCTATGACTTCGATGATCCTGTAGACGGCACACAGCCTGAGTTCACTTTGTATGCAGGCTGGAAGGCGGCCCCTGCTACCGTTGAGCCTGGTGCTGGCGACAACGGAAACAACGGAAACAACGGCAACAACGGAGGCAACGGCGATAGCTCTTCTGCCAATGCGAATGTAAACGTCAACACCGTTAACAACAACGGCGACAAGGCGTCAAGCGAAGCGAAGATGGCTACCGTGAAGACGGACGACAACCTCGCTCTTGTCGGTGGTGCGATTGCTGTGATTGCCGTTGCGGCTGCTGGTGTTGCTGCATTTGCGCTGCGTCGCAGGAAGATGAACTAGCGCATTACGCTTGTTTATCTCCGTTTGCTGCACGGTAATACAGAATAGGGCTGTTTGATGAAAGGGGCCGAGCTTGGAGGTAGTCCAGGCTCGGCCCCTTCGCTTTGAAGTGCAATTAGGGTAGCCTCCAATTGCGGGTTATTTTCTAGTTAAAGCATGATCTTGGAGTTGAAACAAAGCCGACTTCTGCCAACGGGCAGCACCGCAGGGTAATGCGTGGCGCATGACGTTAAACGAGACCGTTTTTATTGCCGCTGTAGCGATTTTGCTCTTAAGCTGGTCGATGGTGGCATGGGTGAAACCCCTACAGGCGCTTTCACCCCCTCTCTTGTCCAGGTTGACGAAAACGGGAATTCCATTGAGGGCGGCTTTATCATTCTGGCTTGCGTAATTGCAGAAGGCTGAGCATGCCGAAACGGGGTGACAGACGGGTTCGGTCTTATTGTTTGCGCCAGGAGTTTAATCTTGCAAAGCAAATTAATGCAAGTGCTGAGCTTTTCCTCTGAATCGATATGGCGTCTCGGTAACACCTTTCACCGAATCGTAATACTACGTAGTGTTACGCTTTTAAAAAACGTGTTACAGTCGAGCGGTATCGTCCCCAAAAGAGAAGGAACTCAATGGACAAGAAACTGAGTAAACTGCTCGCTGCGGCCTTTGCTGTCATGCTGGCAGTGGGTATCTTTGCGCTCGCAGGATGCTCGTCATCAAACACGAATTCCGATAAGGCATCTGCTTCTGGCACTCAAACGGTCACCGACATGGTAGGTCGCACGGTTGAAGTGCCTACAGAGGCCGATAAAGTTATCGGTATTGGTGCATCTTCGCTTCGCATGATCTGTTACATGCAGGCTGTCGACAAGGTTGTTGGTGTGGAACAGTCGGAGCAGCAAGATTCCGTGACCTGTGCATATCGCCACGTGAACCATGAAACGTTTGCCAAGCTGCCCGTTATCGGTGAAGGCGGTTCGAAGGGCGTGACTGCTAACGAAGAGGCGATTATTGACGCTGCGCCGCAGGTAATTATCGCCAACCTCGACAAAGACTCCGCTGATAGCCTGCAGCAGAAGACCAATATTCCGGTTGTCTGCGTAACTATGAGCGATATCGTATTCGACCAGGAACTTTACGACAACATTACGCTTCTGGGCAAGGTTTTGGGCAAGGAAGACCGCGGCGAAGAACTCATTAAGTATATGCAGGATACCGAAAAGGATCTGCAGGATCGCACCGCCAATGTAGAGAAGAAGAGCGCCTATGCTGCTGGTGTCAGCTACCGCGGCGGCCATGGCTTCTCTGGCACCGAGGCTGGATTCGCTCCATTCTCCATCTGCAATATCACCAATATCGCCGATGCTGGGCATGACAGCGGTTGTTTCGATATCGACCTTGAAGCAGTGACTGCGGCGCAACCTGATTACGTCTTCGTAGAGAGCGGCAATCTTGGCCTGGTCAAAGAAGACGTTGCTGCCAACCCCGATTACTTCACTAACTTGAAAGCTGTTGAAGCCGGCAACGTGTTCTCGCTTGTTTCGTATCGCTTCTACGCCACCAATCTCGAGCTGGCTATCGCCAATTGCTACTATGTCGGTAGCTGCGTGTACCCCGATCAGTTCGCTGATGTCGATTCCGCTAAGAAGCTCGACGAGATTTCGACCTTCTTCTTGGGCGCATCGCTCTCTGAAGACCTTGCTAAAGAGGGTTTAAGCTTCCAGAAGCTTGATTTGATGAGCAGGTAAGCTCACGGGAATGAATCGGAGTTAGGCTAGTGTTCAGTTGCCTTTGGCTTCCAACACAAAGGGAGCCAAAGGCTTTTCAATATCGATAGGGCCTGAATGCTTAGCGGCAAAACTCGGTTCCTTAAGGTACCTGCAAAAAAAGACCTTGGTATTTGTACCGAGGTCTTTTTTTGCCGTAGATGGCTGCTTGCTTGGCTGCGATGTCTGGCGGGTATTCGCAAATTAGTTTGCGGTTGGAATCGTTAGCTTTACGTTGTCGATCTCTGCAATACGCATGGGCATATCGTAGGTTTCGGAAAGTGCTTCGTCGGTTACTGCTTCGATACCTCCCTGTGCGACGATAGTGCCGTTACGCATCAAGACGAACCTGTCGCAGAACCTTAGAGCCAAGTTAACATCGTGGATGACCATGACCGTTGCAAGCGAAGCCTGTGTGGTGATGTCACGGACCACTTGCAGCACTTCCATCTGGTTCTTAGGATCAAGAGCGCTCGTTGGCTCATCGAGTAGCAGCGCCTCGGTTTGCTGTGCGATTGCGCGAGCAATATAGACCTTCTGGCGTTCGCCGCCCGAAAGCTCGTCACAATAGCGATCGACAAACGGCTCAAGTTCCAGTTGCTTAAGAGCGGCAGCCACCACAGCGCGGTCGTGTTCGCTGATGCTCCATGAAACATGCGGCTTGCGGCCAAGCAGCACTTCATCGTATACGCTCAGATGGGGAATGCGCTGCTGCTGGGTTACATAGGCGATATGCTGCGTCGTTTCACGCTTGTTCATGCTTCGGAGGCTTTTGCCGCTTACGTACACTTCTCCTGTTGATGGGGTAGTGATGCTTGCTAGAAGGTTCAGCAGCGTAGACTTGCCCGCTCCGTTGTTGCCTAAAATGGCGGTCATCGTACCGGCATGGGCTTCAAAAGAAAGCCCTTCGAAAACGGGTTTTTCCGCATGAGGGAAGGCAAATGCAACGGTTCTTGCCTCTAGAACCGGACCGCAATCGGAGTTATTGCGATTAGCGGGCTTCGCCTGCGTTTCGGTTTCTACTATGTTCTTCTTTTCGCTCATCGCTTGTACCCCTTGTAGAGCAGGAACAGGAATAGCGGGGCGCCCAGAAACGACGTGATAGCGCCGATTGGCAGGATAACGGGCGAAATGATCATGCGAGCCACCAGGTCGGATGCAAGCATGATCGTTGCTCCCAGCGCCAGCGACGCAGGCAAAAGGAAGCGGTAGTCGTTGCCTACGAACCGTCTTGCAATGTGAGGCGCAATAAGACCGATGAAGTTGACCAGACCGATGAACGACACCATGGTTGCAGCCATAAGCGATGCGACGAACACGCCCGCAATTCGTGTTCGAGCAACGTCGACCCCGAGCCCGCCAGCAACATGGGCACCATTTTGCAGCGCGTTGTAGCTCCAGCGCTTCAAGAAGAAGTACACGCTGCATAGCAGGCCGACTGCTGCCATGAAACTGATTTGAGGCCAGGTGGCACGCCCTAGGTCGCCGAATTGCCAGAAGATGACCTTCGTTAGGTTAAGGTCATCGGAGAAGTACTGCATGATGGTAGAAGCGCCAGCCCACAATGCGGATAACGCAACGCCTACCAAGATAATGCTTTCCGGCGTGGCAAGCCCCATGCGCGAAAACAGCAATACCACGACGCTCGACACCATAGCTCCCGCAAATGCGCACAGGGCGATGGCTGTCATGCCCATTTCTGACGATGATCCGAAAACGGTCGGCACAATTATCAGGATGGCTACTGTGGCACCGAATGCCGCACCTTGGGAAATGCCGACGGTGGAAGCGGAAGCAAGAGGGTTTTCCAGCACGCTTTGCAGTGCTGCGCCGGCAAGTGCCAGGCCGGCACCCGATACGATGGCGCACGCCGTACGAGGCAGCCTGATGGATTGCACGGTGTTTACGTCCTGCGCAGACCCGATGCCGAACAGGGCAAGAACGCTCTCGATTGGATCAATCGAGAGCGCACCCATTGATAGCTCCATGACGGCAACGGCAAGGCAGACTGCAACCATGGCCACGATGCAGAAGACATAGCGCCGCTCCTGCTTCTTGCGTGCGTAGGTGATATCCGCCATTAGAACCCTTCGCGCTGATAGGCATCGTAGCAGTCGCGGCAGACCAACTGTCCGTTCTGTACGCGAAGGCCGAATTCAGCGGTCTTTTCGCCACATTTGGCGCATTGCTGTGAAGCAAACAGACGAGCCGTCTCGGGCAACTCGTAGAAAGGCTCCTTTACATCGAAGAGCTCTTCGTAGGGATGCGTGAACAGATACTCGGCGTACTCTTCGCGCGACAGTCCTTCTCCGCACTCGGGTTTAAGAACCAGGCGGACGTTTTTGCCCGTATCGCGGCTGAAGAAGCTGAACGCCATTTTGCCGCGGATGCGTGCGATAAGGTTGGATTTGCCGTATGTGCAGCCGAGCAGTACCTGCACGGCGTCAACGCCGCATGCGTCGTTTTCCACGACGGCAACGATTTCTTCGTCGACTGCGGGCAAGGCTTCGTCGCTAAGGCCAAGCTGTGCGATTGCGCCCTCGACGGCTTTGAACCCGATAAGCATGCCTGGGCAGATGTGCCCGTGGAAGGCAGCGACCTTATCTAGGTGTTGTTGAGATAGCATGTTCGATTCTCCCTCGTTGTCGTTGTCAGACGTGTTGAGGGGAGTGTAACACGATTCAGCAATTCGTGTTACGGCTTAAAGGTGATTGGCTGGGGTGGCGGTAGTGTTTTGGTTTAATCCTGCTTTACTGACGGTGGTGGCAATCGAGGGTTGCTGCGGTAATTTGAAGCAACGACCGAATAGGGTAAGTTAGCCTATTCGTTCCGATAAAAGAGTGAGGCTTTGCACATAATGGGATAATCAAAAGTACCAAAGACGCCTTGCGTGTGCTGATTTCAATTGGTTGTGTAACGAGCGTCCTGTATTGTAGTCGCTTATATCAGGAGATTAAGAATGGCATTCAGATTCGACTTTGGGGAAACCTTCTCTCGGGCCGCCCATGCAGCTGAAGAGGTAGCTAAAGGTGCATCGGAGGTCATCGGGTCCGCTGCCAAAGATGCCGCGAGCGCAGCAGAGGATGCGGGGAACGCCATCGTCGATACGGCCGCCTCGGCATCCGAAGCCGTCGGAAGCGCCATGTGCTCGGCTGCGGAAGGAGTGTCGAACGCCGGCGAGCAGATCGCGTCGTCCGATGCGGGCAAAGCGATCGCAGGGGCCGCGAACGCGGTGGGCGGAATCGCCGTCGGCGCCGCAATGGGTTTGGCCCAGGGAGCATCGTCCCTCGCGTCCGGCGCTGCGTCGACCGTCGAAGGCGGCATCAATGCCATCAAGGAGAACTCGTTCTCCGTGCACCTCCGCAAGGCGCGCATCAAAGGGTTCCGTGACGGCATCAAGCAGGGGGCCTACCTTGCGGGCCAGAAACGGTACAACTTCATCTACGCCTACGTTGCGACGCTCTGCTTCCTGATGCGCTGCGACGGCGATTTCTCCCAAGAGGAGCAGGAGTGGCTCGAGGACGGCCTCGACTACCTCAAGCTGGACGGCGGCCTTCCGAACGACGTGAAGACGAAGGTGCAGGCAATCGCGGACGACGAGGACTTATCCTTCGACCGAGTCAAGGACTGCCTGGACAACGTGAGCATCGTGTCGCTGGGTTCCATCGCTGAGCAACTGCAAGTCGCCGCAGCGGCGGACGGTCAGGTGACAGAGGAAGAGGAGCATGCTTGCAGGCTCTTCGCTGACTACATGGCCGCGAGGGCGGCATGCGTGGCGGTTGACGAGAACTGGGCCGAGCAGGCAGTCGAGAAATCCGTTCGCGAGTACGGCGAGAACCTCGAGCGCATCGACCGCGAGTTCAAGGAGCGGACGAGGTTGCAGGACGCCGACGCGGCTTTCGTCGTCGCCGCGACCATGCTCCAGGTCGCCCGCGTGCTCGTCATCAACTCCCTGACGGAGGTCGAGCGGGCGGGAGCGGGCAACGCCAAGGAAGACGCCCTGCATAGTTTCCAGGACCGCGTTTTCTCCGGCTTCGACGATGGGGCTCCGGCGGAATCGGGCCGCCTTTTCGCCTCCAAGAGCCACATCCTCTCCTCGCGAGGTGTGCCGTACGACGCGACGTGTTACGAGGTTGATAACCTCAAGATATTCAAGGGGGCGAACCACCGGTTCGCGACCCTCGGCCACGACCCGGTGCTCGGCCTCGTGTTCGGAACCTCGAACATCATGACCAACAGCATCACCTGCGTGAAGGACGCCAACATCTTCGGAATCGGCGCGCGGATCCCCGCGACCTACTCGGTCTCCTACGACGCTTTCGGGAAGAATCCGCAGATCGGGATACCCACCGGGACCGTGGAGATGCTGGTCGCGGCGGGAAGGCGTGTCGTGAACGAGCCGGATGCCGCTGCAGCAGCCCTGATCAAGCAGCTGATCCACATCGGCACGGACCTCTACACGCCGTGCGGGATACAGGTCCCGTTCGCCAACCTTGTTCTCGACAAGGCGCACACCGAGGCCCTCACCAAATACGTCAGCACCGGCGACATATTAAAAGTTGGCATGCAGTCAGGCATGACGGTGCTCATCAACTGGCTGATAGCGGCGCTCCACGGTTGCTCGCTGATATTCAAGGACGACGGGTTGGACTACAGCACCGAGACGTACCAGGCGCGCACCAAGAAAATCATCCTCATCTCCGACACCATCGCGACCTCGAGCAGCGTCGTGCAGGCATCGATCACGAAGAACCCCAAGTGTCTTGATCTCGGAGGTGCGGCGGTGCTGGTTTACCGACTGTTCTCGGATGCTTGCTTCGTCGCCAATCTCAAAAAGGAGTACGTGCAGTCGGAACTCGATAAGATCTACGATGAGCGTGCTGAGGGGTTGATCTAGGCCTTAGCCCTAAGCCATGAACAGCGCTACCCAAATCGGCATCGTTAGGATACAGCCGATCGTGGTGATCACATTAATAGCGCTGGCGTACGGTGCGTCCTTCTCGTAAATTTGCGCCATTTGTACCGTTGTTGAGGCGGATGGAGTGATGGTGGCAAGAAGCGTAATGAGCAGGATCGACTGGCCGTTTGCCACCAACGCATCTACGCCGCTGAACTTGAGTACGAGCATAACGATGACGGGGATAAGCACTAGCCTGATGAAGGCGACGAGCCAGACGCGCTTGTTGGCTACGATTTGCCTCAAGTCCATGCCTCCGATGATCATGCCCGTTACCAACATGGCAGCAGGGCCGATCATCTGTCCTACGTCGTAGGTGAAGGTGCCGAAAGGCTCAACAAGCTTGATGCCGAGCACCATGAGCACGATGCCAGCGGCGACAGCAAGCAAGTTGATATTGAACAGAACGGCGCGGACATCAATGTGATGATTCTCGCTGATAAGGGATTTGCCATGTGTCCAAATCAGGATCGTTTGCACGCTCATGTAGGCAAGCGAGTAGACCACCCACTCGTCGCCCAAGATGAAGCCGACAAGCGGGATGATCAGATTACCGCAATTCGAGTAGATGCTTGCCGCCCGCTCAATAGGGGAGAGGTGAAGCGGCTTTGCCAGGACTTTCGTCAGGATGATTTGCCCAACCTGGAGCACGATAGCGCAGACAACTGCGAATAGAAAACCTTGCAGTACATCTGGAGTTAAATCAACCTGCGTTGCAGAAATGAAAGCGCACGGGCAGATGGCGTATACAGACAGGACGGAGAGCGTTTTGCTGTCTCCCGTTTTCAGGAGATGAAGGCGCACTAACGCGAATCCGACAGCCATGATTAGGAATAGCGAAGCGATTTTTTCTATAAGCAGGAGAGTGATCATGGCTCTGGATTATACGCCTGCGGCGCAAGGGGTATATGGAGAGGCTAATGGGGCAGCAGCTCCTTAGCGAATTCTCTCTCCAAAAATTGGATTGCAAACCATTGCTCCTAAGGCGTTGATTATGGGAAAATTATTTTAAGCCATCACTCGGCTCGCGTGAGTGCTTCCGTGCACGAACCTGAGCGAATCGTGTGGGCGCAAAGTAGATCCACAGAAAACCGACCTACGAACAAGGAGCGCCTTATGTACAGACAGCATGTTTCGCCGCAAACCCAGAACAAACGCACCAGCTCGCTCATCTGCGGCGCGAAGCGTCGTACGGGTACCAGAATCGCTACTTTTGGATTGAGCGTCCTTGTGGCGGGGCAGCTTATGCTGCCCGGTGTGGCTTTGGCCAAAGTCATTCTGGAACACATCAGCATAAGCGTTGTTGCCTGAATAGATA
>ENA-ORTJ01000466-ORTJ01000466.1-human-gut-metagenome-genome-assembly--contig:-NODE-466-length-35196-cov-10.362426_pt1 | contig 35196 bp, 27 predicted proteins | sample MGYA00242069_ERZ509187 | MGnify/ENA primary metagenome ERZ509187 (study PRJEB26280, sample SAMEA2338779) | human gut metagenome | biome: human gut; feature: human-associated habitat; material: faeces... | reverse complement strand
CAAGGGCGAGTTCCACAACGGTCACAACGTGATTGCCTTCATCGGCAGCTACGACGAAGTCACCCACACTTTCACCAAGGAAAACGTGCAGCTGATGGATGGCGGCATCGACTTCTACGCCACCCAGACCACCCTTGCCCCGGATGGCCGCCGCATCATGACCGCATGGCTGCAAACCTGGTCGGACACCGAGGATAAGCCACAGGGTTGCAAGTGGTTCGGGCAGACCATCTGCCCGCGCGAGCTGCATATCAAGGACGGACGCATTCTTCAGACCCCGGTGCGGGAGCTGGATGCCGTCCACGGTAAGCGCACTTTCCATGAAAATGTGACGGTGCAAAGCGAAACTTCTCTGGAGGGCATCAAGGGCCGTGTGGCCGACCTGACCGTCACGGTGCAGCCCGGCGAATACCGCTCCTTCACCCTGAAGCTGGCCGCCGATGCAGACCATCACACCAGCCTGACCTACGATCCCTACACTTCCGAGCTGACGCTGGATCGCAGCTATGCCGGTTCCCGTGCCGACATCGTTCACCGCCGCAGCTGCAAGGTGCGCAGCCAGAACGGTGCGCTCAAGCTCCGCATCCTGCTGGACAAAAACAGCGTGGAGGTCTTTGTCAATGACGGTGAGCAGACCATGACGGCATGGATCTACACCCCGCAGTCTGCCGATGGCATCACCTTTGCCGCCGACAGCAAGGCGGTCATCACCGCCGAGCAGTTTGAACTGGACCTGTAAAACCTGATATTCCCTTCATTTCTCCTTCATCAACACAGCCCCGCTCTGGATTCCTTCACCAGAGCGGGGCTGTTGTTGGTTCTATAAATCTGTTCTTTGATGCAGCCCTTCGTAAGCCCACATCCATCTACCATCCCCTCAATTTCTCCACCAAACCGGAACAACACTCTTTTTGCACTGCACAAATCATAGCATCATTTGACGTAAAATTGGCGTATGAAGTGAAAAACGCTAGAAATCATTGCAAACAAAAAGCCCGAAACTTCTCGGTTTATCAAGAAGTTTCAGGCTTTGCTTTGCTTAAATTGGAAATTACTGTTCAATCGGCTTCATCGTGGGGATGTTGCAAGATTCGGCTCTGTTTTCGTCCAACAGAATCCAACAGCATCCACGAAATCGGGAGATTTCGGTGGGAACAATCCAACAAGCTCCAACACTGTCCACGAAAGTTGTACACGGTTCTGGTCAAGACCCCATTTTCGGGGGTTCTGACGGTGACAAGGACGGCTTTCGGGGCAGGCGGTCGGACGTAGATATCCGCGACGTGCTTCATTGCCCAGCAGAGGAGAACATTTCAGTTATATCGCATCCGATTTTACCGCACGAGCAGCGCACTCTGCAATGCGGTCATAGATGCTTTCTTCTTTTCTTGGGTCGCTTCTGCGTACACATCCATTGTGGTGGTGATGTCTGCATGACCCATGATTTCCTGAATGACTTTCAGATTGGTTTCGTTTTCGCAGAAGCGGGTGCAGAACGTATGCCGGAGATGATGGCAGCTAAAGTTGGGCAGGAGAATCGGGTCACGATTTTCTGCATCAGCCTTGGCTGCTTCCTCCTTATTGTAGTCTGCGCAGATTGCATGAATCGTGCGATTGATCATTCCCGGCAGATAGACCTTGCCTTCCCCCGTGCAGAACACAAATCCAGAATAGCCATCAATTTCATCCGTGGAGAATCCAATCACCTTTTGATACTGATATTCTTCCAGAAATGCGTCGAACACATCATCCAGCATCGGGATGATACGGATGCCTGCGCTGGTTTTAGGAGAGTTGACATGATTCGTGCAGGAACCATCTTCCTGAACGCGATAGACCAGATTGTGATTGATGCTGATCGTTCGATTCTTGAAGTCAATGTCCTGCCACCGCAGACCCAATACTTCGCCAATGCGACAGCCAGTACCGAGCATTACTGTAAACAGTGGATACCATCCGCGATACTCCTCGCTGTTGGCGATGTAATTGGTGAAGGCTTTCTGTTCAGGAATGGTAAGCGCATGACGCTTTTTCTTTTCCCAACTATGGCTTTTCTTGATTTCGGTCATAACGCCCTCCGTAGGATTCAACCGCAGCAGTCCATCACGGACAGCCATTGTAAAGGTCGGATGCAGCAGAGTATTCACGATCTCCATACTGTTCGGCTTAAAGCCCTTTTCCATGATCAGGGAGTAGTAGAACTTCTTCACATCCGTATATTTGATCTTGCTGATGCGCCGTTTCCCGAAATCGACACGGACATAGTGGTTGTACATATACTTGTAGTTGGTCAGGGTGGATTGCTTCAGGTCGTACTTCTGGGAAATGTACTCGTCAAACAGTTCGTTCAACGTAATGCGCTCTGCACGGTCGGGGTCAAGACCATCCTCGATTGCTCTGCGAATTTTGACCTCTTTTTTTCTTAGTTCGCTCAACTCCTTTGCATAGACCGCTTTCTGCTCACCGCGAATCGTAGTATAGCGGAACACATAGCGGCCATCTTTACGCTGGGATTCGCCTTTTTTCAAAGCGTATCCACGGGAATCTTTTCTTGCTTTTGTTGCCATTCTTCTCACCTCATTTTCAGATTAGAGGAAAACAGCCATATCCTGATGGACTGCATCAGAGATTTTGTAATCACTTTTTGCTGTCCTGCTCCAAGGATACTCTATGTTCTCCATCATTGCAAGGATGTCGGATTCTGGGGAACAAAAAATCGCCGTTTCAAATGAAGCGGCGACTCGGTATGGAATATTTACTTTTGAATCTTTTCAATCAGGCACTCATGCTTCTTCGTGGTTTTGTCGTAGTTGATGCCTACCAGCAGCAGGTTTCCCTGATAGTCCTTCAACGCATCCCCATAGTTCTTGTTCTTGATCTGAGCCAATGCGCCGGATGCGCTCTGGTCCCATTTCAGTTCGATCACCACGGCGGGTTTGTCCTGATGCAGCCTGCGGGGAATAAAGCACACATCCGCAAAACCTTTGCCTGCGGGCAATTCACGCACCAGCGTGTAATACTCCCGCGCAAAATAGAACGCCAGATTGATGGTGCAGCTCAGGGAGTTTTCGTCGTTGTATTGCAGAATGGAAACTTCTTCGTGTGCTTTGTCGATGCCGGCGGCCACGGCATCCGCATCCATTGCCCACAATGCTTCGAGCAGCTTGCGGGATGCGTCAACGGAATCCATAACACCTTTCCAGTTCATCGTGCTGATGGCATTGACGTACTCCTGCGAAACTTCCTTGTTGGGAATCGTCACGGTTTCGCTGGAACTATCGTAGGTCAGATAACCCAGATGCACCAGCAGCGTCAGCACATCGTCTTTGCAGGAGAAAGTGGTCATATCATTGCTAAACGTGCCGGTGTTGACCTTCACACGCTCACCAGCCAGCATTCTGACTACGGAATCCTGCAAACCATCCATATCCATCTGGATGTAAATTTTTAGGGCTTCGTAGGTTTCGGTCTGGTTCCAGTAGGTGCCGAACTTGTGCCGCAGCATGGCTTCCACAACCGATTTCGGGCTGTACATAGAATAATGCACATCGCCGGACTGCCGGTGGGCAATCAGGTCATAGCCATCGTACCATGCTCTGGCTTCCTCAAAGTTCATCTGATACTTGTCACAGAGAGCAGCCACTTCTTGTTCGGTGAAACCAAAGTATCCTGCCAGATCACCGGGGTCGGTCATGGAATACTCCGTGAACATATTCAGCGCAGAATGGGAGCCATACTTTTTAATAGGAAGAATGCCCGTCATATAGGCCAGCGCAACATAGTCCTTATCCTTGAGCCACGCCCGCAGGAAATCGAGGTACTTTTTCTGCGCATCCTGATCCTGCTGATATTCACGGAACAGGCAGTCCCATTCATCGATCAGGATCACAAACGACCGTTTTGTTTTTGCGTAGATGTCCTTCATCACCTGAATGAGATTGTTCTCATCCCGGAAACGCACCTCCTGAAAATGGTCGGTCAGGTCAAAGACCAGATATTTTTGCAGCATGGTCAGCATTTCATCCATGCTGTGCGTCATGCTCAAAAATTCCTGCATATTGACCTTGAGGACATCGTACTGGTTCCGATGCTGCTGATAAGAACCTGTCTTGCTGATTTTCAGAGAATCGAACAGGGATGCGGTATCTTCACCACGGTCGTAGTAAGCTGTCAGCATATCCGCAGCCATCGACTTACCGAAGCGTCTGGGGCGGCTAACGCAGATGAACTTCTGCCGGGTGTTGATGACAGCGTTCGTCTTTTCGATCAGCCCGGACTTGTCCACATAGATCTCAGAGTTCAGGCTTTCCTGAAAGCCCTTGCTGCCCGGATTCAGATAACTGCCCATGCAGGAACCTCCCATCGTGCGAATATTATTATGTTCATTATACTCTAATCTGCCTAGAATCACAAGAACGGGTAACAGGGTTTTATGGAAGACCTCCGGCAGTGCGCCGGAGGTGCAAAACTCTCACATACGGAAGGTGTCAAGATATTCATCAAAGATGTCCAGATTCACCAGCACCACACGGCGAATCTTGTAAATTGCTCCTGCTTCCTTTGCGAGCTGTTCAAATGTATGCAGACCCATCGAGTAGAGTTCTGCACCCTCCTGATAGCGGACAAAACGCTTCTTGCCCGACTTGACCATGGGTTCCAGTTCCTTGATTTCAGTTCTTGCAAATGCCATATTGTACCTCTTTTCTATTATGAGTGATTGCTTTCCAGATGCCATTGAATGCCATCCTGCTCCAAGGATATCCAGATTGTTCCATGATTGCAAGGATGCCAAAATTGCGAATTTACTATTTGTGATTTTTGCATCTGTTATGCTGTTTTGGAATCGTTTTTGACCGGATTCTCCTGATCCAGTGCCAGACTGCATTTCAGAGCTTTCTCAATTTGTGTCATTTCCCAGTCGCTCGTCAGACCCATGAAATTGTTGATGCGCTCTTTATCGATGGTGAAAAGTTGCTCCAACAGGACAACAGACGGACGATTGAACGCCGGATTCTTATCAATAAGAACATGGGTCGGCTGATTGGGCTTTTTGGAAATCTTAGAGGTCACTGCGGCTACAATGACAGTCGGCGAAAATTTGTTTCCTGTATTATTTTGAATAACAATAACAGGACGTTTGCCGCCCTGCTCTGAACCATAGTGTGGGTCTAAATCGGCAAAGTAGATTTCTCCACGGCGGAATCCGAAATTTCTTGTCACATAAACGATAATGACCAAGCCCCCTTTGTAATATGTAACAAAAGCCGCCCAGCAGGACGGCTTTTGCAGTGAGAAAGGAAATCTGCCATAAGCAGGGAAATAACTTACTGCTTGATGGGAAGGCTTTTCGTGCGACTGGAGCCGTTGTAGGCTTTCAGAATCTGAAGCATATACTTCTGATAGTTCGGCCCGGTCATTGCCTGACCGCTGCGATAAATCGCCACCGGGCTGGTGCGCTGGAGCTGCCGAATCAGGCGAATAGGGTCGTACTCATGGTCGTACAGAGCAACGAATTGGGTCACGCCCTGCAACACTTCGGCACGGAGAGAATCAATATCGCCCTCCCATGCTTCTGCCAGTACACGGAGCGCATCGGTGTAAATGTGCTCACCGTGTTTCCGATACTCGGCAAATGCCGTAGCGATGCAAGCGATTTTCCACTTTGCGTGGCTCTGAGCGAAACTCAGGCCAAAACCTGCACGGTTGGTGGCGTTCAGGAAAGCAATTGCTTCCGGGTCGCCGCCGCGAATCTTGGCGCGCATTTTTGCGCCTGCGGTCAGCGGTGCAGAGACACCGGTCTGCTGTGCAAACAGCAAGGCTTCCTGCTGCTCCGTCAATCCCGAATAAACCTTGCAGACGATGTTCAAATCGCAGTTGTTGTTCAGCAGCTTGCGGGCGGCGATGGTGTGCTGACCATCGAAAACATAGTAGTGACCGTCCCGGTAGCTGACCTTCGGGGCATTGGCGATTCGCTCATCAAACTCGGCGGCGATTCGCTTGACACGGTTGGCGTTGAGATTCCGCTGGTAGTAGCTGCGCGGAACTTCCAGAAACTTGCTGTTGATGACCATTTCGTGATGAACAAGTTTAATCATAGGCAAATTCTCCTTCCAATTTTACGATATAATCCTTTGCTTTCTGCAAAAGGCCAACGACCTTCTGACGGATTTTTGGGTTTTTGAGAAATTCCGGATAATGCTCAAAGCAGACATCCAGCCGATAGATCATGCTGTCTGCTGCCGATGACACTTCGCTGAGCATTCCTTCGGCATCAGCCACCTGTTCGACTGATTCCATTTTTGTAGATAGTGTGCGAATCGTTTGCAATGCAGTCTGTTTTTGCTTTGACTGAATGATCGGTTCAGGAGGGACTTCAATGACTGCTGGCTCTGCTTGGACTTCACATGGAGCGGTAGAAGTAGTGGACTTTTCAACTTTCTTTGATTTGGATGTTGATTTACTGCTGGACTTTTTTGTTTCTTTGGGAGCACAGATTTTTTCGACAAGTGCCGGACGATCTTCGGGCGGTGCGCGAGCAACGGATGCAATCTCGGCTGCGGTCGGTTTTACCTCGCCGGAAAGGACTTTCCTGCGTGTTCCGGGAACTGCTTCCTCGGCAGCATCTACTCCTTTTGCAAATTCTTCAGATCGTCGAACAAATATTGGTGTTGAACCTATTTCTGCAGCAATTTTCTCGCAAGTTTTCTGACGTTTTAGTTGGTGCTCATTTTGAGCACCAACTAAAACTGTATAGCGATTCGTTCCTTTTTCATTAGGAACAAGTGCTTTTTCTGCTTCATATTGCTTCCCGACAAGATATTTCTTTTGCTCGACTGTCAGGTTACGTCGCCCTAGCTGATTTTTACAAATCCAGACGATTGCTTCATAACGGTCTGCAAACTCTTTCTCGTGGACGGCATACTGGATGTCGGGATGCTTCTGAAGAATTGCGTAACGGTTATGACCGTCAATAATCAGTCCATTCCACACGATGATGGGGTTGATAACCTTGCCATCGCTGACGATGTTCTTTTCGAGCTGATCCAGCTCCTCAGACGTCAGCGGCGGAATCTTGCCCTGAAACTCAGGGTCAATCTTAAGCGCAGTCAATTTCATCATCGAACCGGCCTTTCTTAAAATAGGTGGCTTTCGGGCTGGTGGGTTGGATGTAGTAGTCGTAGCCAAAACGGGTCTGGCAGTAGGTGCAGGGTTCCTTGGTGAGCTGGTAGTGGTCAGCACGGCGGACACGGATGCCGCGCGCATTGCGGAAAGCACTCAGGCAGTGCGGGCAGAGGGTGGTCAGGGTCGATTCATCGGGCTTGCGAGTAAAATTACAGCTCATAATCATTACCTCCGTTTCGTATGGGTGAGTGTTCGATATGGAAAAAGCCCACTGCCGTGGTTCAGAAGAATCCCGGTGGTGGGCTTTGAAGTTTTACTTTAAGTTTTTCCAACCTATTTGTCCTCGACCCCCGTTGGATTTGGAATGCACCTCGGTAAGTGGGGACTTGCACCCACACTCCACATTGGCTTCTTCAGCCACCCCGTCTTCGTTATGACCGGGCCGCGAGTTACGGAAGTTTCATTATTTTGTCCGAGGGAATGATATTCAATTTTCAAGGTACGGCTTCCAGCTTTGGGTTCCTCCCCGTCTGGGGTGTTGCCCTTGCTGTGACCATAGTGTACCTGAAAATCGAACACATTCTTAGGACACGTTACGTCCTATTTTGAGGCTTTTTTCATTTTGTTTTGTAGAAAAATCGGACACGCTATGTCCGGTTCTTCGTAGATACGTCGGATGTTTTTGCGCAAAAAAGAAGCCGAGAATTGCTTCTCGGCTCCTTCAGGTAATGCTTATGCTTCCAGTTCGTCCATTAGACTATTCAGAGTCATCTTGAATTTCTGAATGTTTTGATTCTGCTTTTCAATCAGTGCGGTAAGCTCCCTTTCCCGTGGAGTTTCCGTTACACCGCAGATTAAGAAATCTAGTGTAGTTTTCAAGGATACGGCTACTTCTACCAGCAAGTCTATCGAAGCAGCACATTCACCCCTCTCGATTCTTCCTAAATGGCGATCGCTGGTGTTGATTTTAATTGCAAACTGTTCTTGTGTCATGCCGTTGGTTTTGCGCAACTGCTGAATCCGTTTTCCGGTAGTAAAAGGATCAAAGTACATAAGCCAGCCCTCCGACCATGCAGGAGTGCAGCCACAGGCCACACCACAGGGTCAGAGCGCGGGCGGACATTCGACACCAGCAGTTCATTTGACTGCCGGGGCTAGGTTCGTACTCAATCAATCTTCTTTTCATTGCTTTCTTCGTCCTTTCCTTTGTCGATTATGGCAATGTTATGGGGCGGAGCATGGAGAATGCACGGTGCTCTCTCCATGATAGAGAAAAACATCCCTATATTATATAGGACAAAAAACGGATAAAAGTTAGGGTTCAATCGTAAAAGTTGAAGAAGTTGCATCTTTCTCGAAGTGCAGATAAAGCGGATTTAATACACTCCGAGACACTTCCTGCTGTTACACCCTCTTTTTGCGCAATATCTGATAGCTTAAATCCCTGATAATAGTGATCGTAGCACCGTTTGGCCTGTTTGGGTGGGAGGGACAGAATGGCTTCATAAATGCTCATAGCAGAATGCCGCTGTTCGACAGAATCCACGAGAGCCGGTTTCTGAAAAAGGACACATTGCTCTACTGGAAAAGTCGGATCATCCAGTGAATGATATGCATGATATCGGCTTACTTGCCGTAGAAAAGCATCTTCTTGATGCTTAAAATCTATAAATAACTGATGGATTTCCTCCGAAACTTCAACAAAAAAATCCTCAGTGTATGTGGTAGGATAATGCTCTTTCAGGTTAATCGTAGGCATAGGCTTCCTCAAATCCGGTCAGGTTGTTGGCGAAATCGAATCAAGGGAGTGTAAGTACTCCTATTGAATCTCCTGCTCAAGATCATCAAACAAAGGGCAGGAGAAAAACTCTCCAAGAGACATGTTAAGGCCGTCGCAGAGTTTTTTGATCGTCCCGATAGAAACACTATGTCGGGAGGAATCGAGCATACTGTAAACGGTAGATGGCGTAACACCGGAACGGACAGCAAGTTCATTTGGACGAATCCCCCGCTGGTCACAAATCTCTTTGAAACGAATCGCCACAGCGTCCTTTACAGACAGCTCAACAACATCTTTTACTATCATGCTGCGCCTCCTTTGCATGATAGTAACGGATATTGAGATTTTTCGTGTACGCACCTGCGTATATTGACGAAAAGATGACAATATTTCATCAATGTCTTAGGCAGTACGAATTGTCTATTGCAATTTTAACTATATAGAAATATACTTATAAGTACCAAATCATTCCACCGTATAGGAGGACATTATCATGGCAAGACCCAAGGGAAGCAAGAACAAGACCCGTACCGTAAAAGTTACCGTTGATTATGCAGCAGTCGTTGCAGAAAAGGCCGCAGAAAAGGAAAAACTCGAATCTGAGGTTGCTGCGCTGATTGCCAATATTGATGATCTGAAGGCGCAGCTGAAAACCAAAAAGGCCAATCTAAAGGCTGCGACTAAAGATCTGGCGAAGGCTGAAGCAAAGAAGGCTGCTGTTGAAGCAAAGGCAGCAGAGGAAGCCAAGAAAGGCGAAGCCGAGGATGTGCTGAAGAAGCTGTTGGCCAGTGGTATGACTGCTGAAGAAATCCTTGCAAAGCTCCAGTGATGCGTTATGGGCGCAAGCAAGCGTATCTGTCCGAATTGCGGGCGCAAGATGAAGCAGCAGTTCATAGGTCTGTTTCATTGCAAGTGCGGAACAAGCTGGAAGCGTGATATTGGTTTCTTTGAACGCACTCCAGATATGGTCTTTGCACTTGAACGTAAAATGGTTAGCGGCAAGGTAAAGCAGCTGCCTGTAATACGGGTCTCTCCCGAATTTTGTGTAAAGCCCAAAGAAGGCTAAAAAACAGAGCAGGGGTCTTTCCCAAATTTTGTGTAAAGTCCAGACAGCTATAAAACAAGAGCAATTTTAATATGAGGCGGCAGACGAGGATGTTGAGGTATCCCGTCGCTGCGAGTCTTTCGCTTGTAGTGGTCTTTCATTGTCTACAGCAATTTTTAAAATTATCCATGAACGGATTCGATTTGATTATCTGCTTGAGTAAGTGTGTATCTACCAAGGCTGATTTCTGGCCCTGGTATTAACAGACAAACAGTGGCTCAAACATTCGTTGACATTCACACCATGGAGTCCTCCTTGTAGTGCTTTTGTATTTTTCAGATTGCTCTTAAAAATACATTTTTCCATGGAATTATTTTCGCACTTCAGACGAGAATGGAAAAGCACATGATTTCGTTAGGCAGGTACTAAAAACTTTTGCAAAAAACAAAGCGAGTACAACACTTCACATCAAAAGCAAAAATTTTTGATGGAGTTGTGATGCACTCGCTTTTTACATTATTCAGTTATACGCTTGACTTTAAAAATTTTGCTGTCGAAGCTGCTGCACCATTTTGCAACAGCCATCGCTTTTCTTTATGACATTGAGCTTTCTCTTGAGGTGCTTCCCTTTAGTCATACAGCATCTCATAGTTCGAAATAATGCTCCGAACTTCGCCTTGCCAATTTCCTTGATGCGTAATACGCTTCATATATGGTTTTTCTCCATACAAAAGCTGACGCAACTGTTGGTTACTTTTTGTTACTACCAGTGGGCCAATTGAAGCCTTATAATAATCTTTCTTGTAAATATAAATCGGTCCCATTGTCTTTTGCATAAACTCTACAACGCAGTACCTTGGAAATGCAATTGTAACAGATTGACTATATTTGTTTATGATGAATTCACCATACTCAACGTATTTATCCCAGAAAATAATACGTTCATCCTTTTCGTCGTTTGAAAAGCTCTCCCGAATTTTTGTCAAATTCAGCCAAATGCGGTACTTTTCTGTTTGGATATTTTGAAACCCTGAAAAATACTGTTTATATTTTTCAGTTCCATCTTCTCCTGTTTTTCGCAAAAAGGCTTTTCCAAGATTAAAGTATGCCTTGAAGTCATCTCTCTGCAAAGCAAGTAGGAAGTTCGATAAAAAAGCCTTTTGGCTTTTTTCGTCTAACGTCTGGACCAACTTGCAAAGCTGCAAATCATCAACCTGAAGATAATCAGCTCGTGCGCAAAAAGTATAAAATTTCTTCTTACATTCTTGTCCCAAGACACTTGTCGATTCAATGTGCACACCCTGCAGCTTCTCATCGAATGTGCATCTGCCACTCGCTACGATTTTCAAGCAATCGCACCCTACCTGATACGCTGGATCTCCACTTGCGACCCAGCGTACTAAATAGGATTCCATTGGAACAAGATATCTATTTTTGAGTGTACGGTTGACCAGCTCGATATGGCGCTTTATAAGCTGCAGAAAAATCTTTTGAAACTCAGCATTACCGTATAGGTGTTTCCATCCATGAAAAAGAATTTCGAATATCCGTTCGTCAAGCTTATAATTCAAAAGTTCCCTGAGATTAGAGTGGTCCACTTGGTAATAATTTCCGCTTGCAAGATACACTGCTATTTGAATATATCGACGATACGGCAAATAGAGTTTTTCTATATTAAGTTGTTTCTCAGACAGAGAACATATATCTCGAATAAACTTTTCCGAATCAGCCAAATGATTTTCTTCTGAAATTTCATTTGTCATTGGATGCTTTCTCTGAATATCTTTTACAGTTTTATGTAGACGATGGGGTTCATAATCGATTTTCACAGCATTATTCTCCCAAAATCTCGGCCATTTCTTTTACCATTTCATCATCTTTTAACCGGAACTTGATTTCAACGCGGCGCGAAGCATTCTTATCAATATCTCTTCCATCTGATGAATAAACCGGATCGCTCCAAGATTTTCCATTTGCTGTAATGATTTTCCTCAGTTCGTCTCTCTCTTGCGCTGAAAAAATGTTTTGCTCATCAGACAAACAATAGGATGCTACAGCAAGTGCTCTGTTTTGCGAAAGTTGAAGATTATACATATAACCACCATCTGTGTCGGTATGTCCTTCAATGATTATTTCTGCGATATAATCTCTAAACTCATCTGTCAGAATGGCATCAAAATATTTAGGCAAAAATTCATGTAAGAATTGTTTACCTTCTGGACTCAAATCATACTTATCCGTTTCAAAAAGCAGATTAGAATCAAATGTAATAGAGCCGGTCTGGCTATCAACAGAGATAGACAGATTTGTTCCTCCAAACTCCGTTTTCAGAGCATCAACAATGTTCCCACGCACACCTATGATCTTATTAAGCTTATCCTGCTGCTGTTCAATAAGCTCCTCTTGTGCGTTAAGTTCCTTCTGTTTTTCTTCAAAGACTTTTTGGGTCTGAAGCAGTGTGCCTGACAAGACCAACACAAATACAAGTAGCATTGCTGCCATCATGTCCGAATACGACTGCCAGAAACTTAGTTCATGATTCTCAGATTGTGAGGCATTATTTCTCCGCATGGACTATGAGCTTCCTTTCTATCATTCAGACATTTCCGTCTTCTTATTATCGACTTCTTGATAGAGTGCATCCAATCGTGTATAAGTTTTCTCAATTTTTTCAGCAACAGCAGTCGTTGTTTTTGTCAAATGATCCATTGCATCCAAATGTGCCTGCTCTGTCTCCGACAAAACTTTAGGAATCGCTTCTGTAATTTCGCGCATTTCCGAAATTGTGCCGCTCAGATGCTGTGCGATATTAGAAAGATCCCTATCAAACAAGTCAAATGTTCGATTCAGTGAATTTTCTAATCCAGTATCCAAGTTTTTCGTTTCTACAGCAAATTTCTTCGCTGCATTTTCAAGATCTTCGCTTAAAACTTTCGTTGATTCGTGTATTGCACGAATATCATTTTCAATTGCCGCATGAGATTCGTTCATCTGCTGGGTTGCATGTTTTGTTGTTTCATCGCATGTTTTCTCCATTTCAGATACAACAGCCTGCAGTTGCTGAACCATAGCTTCTTCAAAAGCTTCTCCTTGCTCTTTTGTCGATGCCGCATAGTCATCTGCAATTTGCTGCATTTTCTCTGCCTGTTTTTGTACACCTGCACTTAATTGTTCAACCTGTTTTTCTGTCGATCCAATCAAGCTTTCTACTGCAGTCTTCATTCCATCCGTATGCGCCTGCATCTCTGCATTCAGCTGATCCATTTGAGTTTTCACTTCTGCTACAAAGGATTCATTTGCGGAATACACCTGCTTGACAGCCTCCGAAATATCCTTTGTCGCTGTCTGCGCCGACTGAATTAAGAGTTCTTGCTGTTCTCTGCTCAGATCATTGACATGGTTTGTAGCTTCTTCCAACATTTCAAGCTGAGAAGACGCTTTATCCAAAACGATTTGGATATCCGCATCATGCTGCTGAATTTTCCCAAGACATTCCTCTTGTGCTTCACTGATTTCGTGCTGTTTTTCTGTCTGCTGCTGCACCATCTCTTGATGTTTTTCAACCGTTTCTTGGAAGCCTTTCAGCTTTTCAACATAAGCGCTAATATCTTCAATTGATTTTTGAAGTTGGATATTCACCTGATCCACATTAAGTGCGGAAGAGCAAAGTTTCTCAGTTAACTCTTTTGTACGCTCAGCAGCTTCCTTTTGCCAATCGTTGAGTCCTTTCATCGTCGTTGAGAGCTCATCAAATTGATTTCCCAGCGAAGCATTCATCGACGTCAAAAAGTATTCTACTACTCTGTCTAGTCCTTCCTTCTGCTGGGCTGCAGCATAATTCGTAAATTCTTCCATGCAGTGCTCCATGTGCTGAAGCATCGGACTAATTGCTTCTGTAATCGACTCACTGATTTGCCCTGAAACATTATCTGCAAAAAGTTGCAATTGCTTTGTCTGTTCTTTTTGATAGCCAAGCATTTGATTTACAGCATCAGCCTTTCCATTCGAAAGAACATGACTCCTGTATTGCGTGACGAAGTCATCCTGCGCATATTGAGCTTGCGTGCAAAGTCGCTTATACAACGCACTAAAAAGAAGTGAAAGAACAATTCCAACAATGCTTGTCAAAAAGGCTGTATACATTCCTCGCATTAAGGAATTAATGCTTTCAACGATACTCTCTGTCGTACTCTGGTCAAAATTATTCAATCCAAGAGTCAATCCAAGAAATGTGCCCAACATTCCAAGTGCTGTCATTGCGCCTGAAACTTGGTCACAGAATCGTCTGTTCACAACGACATCAATGTAGCCTTGGTTAAAATAATCTCCAATATCGCAAAATTCAACAGCACCTTCAGTCCGAGATATCTTTTTCACCTCAGATTCGTACTCCTCGAACAGGTCTTTCGCTGGTTGATCAACAAATAACTCTTCATTTTTTTCATACTGAGATTTCTTTAGCATGTCCGAAGCACGCAAAAGCTGCTTTGTATATACGCTCAGCTTCTTCAAGCCGCATTTTCCAAACCAAGCACAGCACCAATAGCCAGCAGCAACGATAGCAAGTGCTCCATTAATAAGCCACATAGTAACACTCATGATTTTCCTTTACTCCGCTTTTAGAATATTTGCGATTTGGTTTCCTATTATTTGGGCTTCTTCTACTGTATTCTGCTTACCGAAGGAAACCCTTATCGTGCCCTGCGCATAGTCAGAAGGTACTTTTATTGCTCGAATCACATGCGACACCTGCGTATTTTTCGAATCACATGCAGATCCAGTTGAGATATAGATTTTCTTCAAATCCAATCGATGTAGAAGCATTTCACCTGAAACACTTCGGAAAGAAACACTGATATTTCCCGGAATGTGGCTGTGTACTGCGCCGTTACGGATAAAGTCCAGATTATTCTTGTTCAAAACATCTAAAAATGCTGCTTCAATCTCCATCAATCGGTTTTTTGTACTTTCCATGACAGAACAGTTTTTTTCAAGAGCCTTTGCCATTCCAACAATTAACGGAACATTTTCTGTCCCCGCACGCAACCCTTGCTCCTGTGCGCCACCACTCATGTATGGGGTGATTTTCGTTCCATTTTTTACATAGAGAAAGCCGATCCCTTTAGGGCCGTTAAATTTATGTGCTGATGCCGACATAAAATCTACGCCTAACTTATGAGCATTTATTGGAAGGTGCCCGACCGCCTGAACCGCATCCGTGTGGAATAGGCTACCATTTTGATGAGCGATTTCACACAGCTCACGAATCGGTTGGATTGTACCAATTTCATTGTTTACCATCATAATAGAAACAAGCCTGGTTCGACTGGATATGACCTTCTGTAACATATTCTCTAATATTTCGCCTTCCGAGGTAGGTGAAATATATTTTACGGTGCATCCCATTCTTTCAACCGCAGCACAGGAATTCAAAATTGCATGGTGTTCAATCTCCGATGTGATGATCTCATTAGACCCAACACATCCAATCTCTTTAATTACCCAGTTGTCACTTTCAGTTCCACAGGACGTGAAGTATATTTCGTCCGGATCTGCACCAATACAATTTGCGATTGTCTCGCGTGCTGATTTCAGTGCCGATTTTGGTGAACGTGACAACGAATACAGCTGTGATGGATTTCCAAAATCATCCCACCAGTACGGTTTCATTGCTTCAAAAGCGTCCTTATCCAATGGAGTGGTCGCGGCATTATCTGCATAAATCATTTTAACGCCTCAAATCATAAAAAAAGCTTACAGCCTTCCTCTTTGAATTCCTCGATTTTATCAAGAAGATCTTGGGTATCCACTTCCAGGTAATCTGCCAAGCAGTCTATACAATAAAAGCTGTCCACCTGCTCACCCAACAATTTTTTATTGATTCCAATCTCATCCTTTGTGAGCGGCTCTTTTCCGCATGCGATACAGTTTTTCATGTTAATTCCAATCTTTCACATTGATGTCTGGGACAGTCTTTCCGCCAAATTCGTCCGGGTCCAAAATTCCGAGTTGGATTTTGATGATGCTACGCATCTCTATTGCAGGTTTCAGGCAGTATGTCCGGAAGTCTCTCGGCTTCATATCTTCTTTCTTCTGCACATGAGGAAACAGCAGTTTCAAATATCCAGTTGCAATTCTTAAAATCGCTTCTGTGTCACGTGTATCCGCTCGCTCTGGAATCTCTACCGCATCATCTACAACAGCTCTATACGACGGGTCATCTCGGAGAGCATGCATAATCGTTGTGAAATATTCAGAGTTTAACGCCCATCCGCTGATTTTAAGGTCGTTGTTCATTCGAGGAAGTTCCCACCCCTTGATAAATCCATGAAAGCGATCAATCAAAGCACTTTCATGAAATACTTCGGGCAGTGTCGCAAACATATTCATGTACTCGTTCATGGCATTTTGCGGAATATTGCCCAAGAGGATAATTCCAGAATCTGCTGCTCCTTCGTGATTGCCAACGGTGTATTTTCCGTTTTCCATGTAGCCTTTTAGTGCGCCACGCATCTCATCTACATCGGAGAAATCAATGGTTTGAACTTCGTCCAAGGCAACATAATCATGCCCAAACACCAAGCCTTCTTGATGACGGCTCAAATCATAGAACATCTTTGCACGGGACATTGTCCCGCCGGACGAGAGCCATCCATACCTGCTTACTGCACCGAATAGATACGATTTTCCTGTTCCTTTCGGAGCAAGTTCAATCAGATTCAGCCGTTTTTCAACGAACGGTAAAAGTCTTGTAATCATAGAAAGCTTTTGGCGCTGACTTTCATATCCGGCAGCATTATAATCGATTGCCCCCAGCACAATATCGATCCATTCGGGCAACTCGAAGGACTCACGCGCCGCACGATACTCGTCTAAATCTACGATATATGGGCAGAAATCACGGAACCCCAATAGCTTAATCTTTCCGTTTTTCTTCTTTTCTGCTGGTGGCTCATAGCCGAGTTCAACGATGCCCCAGTTTTCCTCCGCTTTAAGAAGAGCTGTACTGCATTCATTCCATGTCATTTGAGGAATAACAGTTTCTTTAAAGCCAAGCCCATAATCCGGTAAAGCAAATGAGAGTGCCTGTGTTTTAATGTCGATGTTAACGGAGATCTTAGTCAAGAATTTTACATGCTCACCGTCATTCACAATACGGTTTACAATACTTTTCCAATCTTCTTTTTTGGGAATAAATTCTCGAATGAACTCTGTTGCCCCTTCAACGTCAATTTCTCCATCATCGTCTTCAAAACGCTTTAAAACCCAGTCACGCATAAATGAGGGGAGCTTAAAGGATGTAATGAAATTGCTGCGCTGCAAATCTTTGTAAACAACCATTTCATCAAAATTATCCTTGAGACGTTCTACCAACTCGTTTTGTTCCATCTGAATATCATTCATGTAATCACATCTCCGTTAAAACATATCAACTTCATGCGTTTCTTTTTTCGCAGTAAATTCCAAACTGATGCCCATTTTCTTGTCATCATCAAGAATATCCGCAGTATATGTTTTGCTCCGCTTGATCTCCGGTATCACGAATTTCGCATGTCGTTTATCTGCCACAAAATCTCCATCATAAGTTTTACCGTTAATTACAATCTGAGGCTTTTTCATCGGCACAGTACAATATAGGGTAAGAACAACTGGCTTCTTTGCAGAAAGTTTCACAACGGTTTCCGTAAAGCTGAATTGCACATCTTTTGGCTTTCTCGTCAGAACAATTACCGGGACAATGGTTTCTTCCAAGGACGCGCCACCATGAACCTCAACATTAGCTTTTCGGCTTCCCTTGAATCGTTCATAGTTTGCTAAAACCGAATAGCCATTTTCATAGGTAGCTTCAGGAATCTCGGGATCATAGTCTACCGGGCAGCAACGTCCACTATGTTCTCCCTTTTCATCCATCACAAATGCCGCATCTCGTTCCTTGCCGTACAAAACAGCCATACGGCTAGCACCGTGATCCGACACGATAACAGCTCTTTCAATTGTATCCTGAAGGAGGTTTGTTCGAATCATTTTTAGAACATTGTCAATTTCATGGAGTTCTGCAAAAAGATGAACGGGAAGTTTCTCGGTTGTGTACTGATAAAGCTGACTATGGTGTTTCAAGTCATCCAGCGCCTTGATATCCACCTGCTGCTCTACCGGGAACTGCATTTGAAATTCCTTATTGATTTTGGTGATTGAGGGTAACGCACAGTGTCCAATCGAGACATCTTCCACAAGTCCGTAACTTTCGCATTTTGCCTCAATAAAACCCATGTATTCAACACCAAGAGCATCTAGGAAATATAGCTGCGTGCCATCCTTTGGAACATTTTTCAAAATAGCACTGCGCATTTGAAGCTTATTAAACGGTCGTGTTTGTGCAAAATCATTAACTTTCTGTACAAACTCCGCTTCAAGGTGGTTTGTTATCTTCTGCCTCTTGTACTCCTCAAAATACTCTGTCAAAGTAGTTCTAAAAGACGAATCCGTCTCCGAGAGCTTTGTGTTTGTTGCATCAAAATCAAACCGTCTCAGATACTGCATCAAAGGCTCCGATATTTTCTCTACGATTTCTTTCAATTCTGCATCTGAGTAATCATAAGCATCCAGTAGCCTCATAATCTCATGACGTTCCAGTTCACTATGGTCTGTTAGATAATAAATTGCATTTTTTTCATACCGACCTATTTTTGCAATATAATTTGCCAGCTGTTCCGGTGCCTCATCAAATGCATCTAATAGTTGTTTGCGTTCATTATAGTACCTGAAGAAATGCGAATCGCTGAATTCAATGCTTGCAAGCTTCAAGATAACCTGCGCCACAAAGTCCTTATCATTTTCGCTTTCCTGAAGAATGATTGTTAGATATTCATTGTTCGGTTCTCCAAAAACCTTTAACGAAAGCCACAGGAGCCAATGCATATTAGCTTGTTCTGTCGAAAAAATATTCTTGCACTGAAGCGAAAGATTACTTGTCGCACCAAAGATTTTTGTGACATAAGAAGAAAAGCTCGTATAGTTTGTCAGTTCGTCAAGTAGCCACCGCCACTGTTCCTCGGTTCCATAGGCCGATTTCGTTGCATTTCTAACATCGGCAAATCGTTTGCAAAGAGAGTCATAAATGCCACCTGCTTTTCGCACAGTACAGCCTGCCCCAGAGAAAAGCGACATCAGCCTTCCCGTTACAACGGTGACCGAGGAGTATGCCATTTCCTCGTGAAGTGGCAGCCGCTCAAGCCATTGCAGGAGCTCTTTCATTCCAGAAACATGATATCCTAAAACTGCAGCCTCTTCTGTTGCAAAGTATACGATGGGAAGTGGAGTATTCTCCCCTTGAACCAAAACTGTTCTACGCTCTAATCTTGGGTCTTTCCCACAATATTTCACGATGATTTTTTCGCAATGATAGAGCACGACGACGCAGTACCCGCGGATAGAGTAGGACAAAATCTCGCCCACTCTATCCGAAAGTTCCGTGTCACTATGTAGCATCAGCGCCTGCGAGAACCCGCCCAAAACAAATCGACCATCTTTTCCTACGGACTGCTGCGCTTTCGGTACATTAGGCAGGCCGTCCGGCGCACAGTAATCCGACACAAAAACCTTTGTTGTGCTGGCATCCGCAGCCAGCCGATTCATGATTGCATTGTATTGGACAGCGTTTTCCGTATTAACTACCAGCGGAAAGCCAGTTTTCTCATGCGAAAGATACGAACTAATTTCCCGGAAGCAGTCATCAATCTCAGTACAGACGCTCATTTATGCTCTCCTTATTCGTTCTTCAGGATTTCCATCCCAACAACCATATTATCGGCAACCAAATCTCTCAAATACTTTCTCAGTTGGTCCGCATCAAGTCTGTCAATCACACTCATTGCGCGGTCGCTACCACCTGTCTTGTATTTCTGGTCAGCCATTTGTTTCAGCTTATTTTGCACTGTCTGATTATCAATCCAATAATAAGCATCCTCGGTGACGAGGCCAAGCAATTTGTTTCGAACTTCATCCACATCAGGCAAAAGCGTAGAATAAGTTCCAATCACGCGTGCCTTAAAGCAACGGTCACGTTCTGCTGCATCATTCAAACGATCGTAGAACGTAGCCTTATCCAAGTATGCAAGTGCTTTGTTAGCTTCAGCTTCTGTGGGAGAATTTTTCTGGATAATTGCAAACATCTGCTTTGCCTCAGCACGATCATTATCATCAAACATGCACAGGATTGGCGTGTTAAAGGTCGTAGACCAAGAGCGCGGGTCCTTCGTTCCGGTTTTCTGAATCCACATGTCCTTTAGCCGCTTACCCTGCTGCTTTGCAAGGAAGTCAGCCGCTTCTTTTTGAATAAAGTTGTAATATTCCGAACTGCTCTTCAGGAATTGGTTAGACGGAAGTTCCGCAAAGAAGCTGACAATATCCATATCGTCCATACCATCAAGGAATGCACTGCACGCTTCCTTAAAATAGCGGACCTGTGCGTTGATAGGATAAAACTTATCAAAGTTCTCACGCTGCGTCTGTAGCACATCCAAGAACTTTTGACGGTTCTGCTCCAAAAGCATTCCGCTCTGCTTCATATTGCGCAGCTGCTCCAGCAGCGGTTCCAAATCACCAGTAATCTTGCGCAGCACATCATAGGGAATCTTAATATTGTTGGTACGGCGGTTCCACTCGGTGATAGCATCTTTCAGGTTATGGTTACCCGGCATGCTCTTGTTGGTTTCGGCAACGATCTTATACTCCAAAATTGCATCCGAAATTTTCTCGTCAGCCGTAACAGGGTTCCAAACCCAGTTTGCATCATCGGCGTTGAATTTTTTCTTTACCTGATCCAGATATGCGCCGCCATCGTTGATGTCATTTGCAAGCTGAACCAACTCTCCATTTTGGTAGTTTGTAATATAGGCCATCATGCCCTTGCGCGTATACTCGCTGGAAAGCAAATGCTCCAAATCAGCCGCAATAGAAGGCACTGCAAGCACTTTTTTACCAATAGCGTCAGCCAGCTCACTCTCGCTTGCGCATCCACCATTTGCATTGTTGGCAATACCACAGTAATCCGTAATGACCTGTGCCAGCTCTTCCACAGAGCTTTCGGTACGTACCTGATCGGTGCCAAGGATCGACTTGATACACCAAATCGGGAAGTCCAATCCCTTCATTTTCACACGAATCTCATTCCGTGCCTGCTCGATGGAGCCGCACTGTGCCTGAGAAATGTGGAAAGCAGCTGCGGTGCAGTTCAGGAATGCCCGCTGCTCGGCGCTCATTGCAACAATATACTCTTCCTTATATTTGCTGCTGGGCGTTGCCACCTGATTGATTGCATTTGCAATGGCCGTTTTCATCTTATCAACCGACATTGCTTCGCTATTAGAGCCATTGCTCCAGAAATAATTGCTGTTTGCATATTCTTTCAGCAAGAAGCCCATCATAAATGCGGCCACATTGCTGGGCATATATCCATACGGAGCATTTTCCAGTTCATTAAAGATAGCCAGCAGGCTGACACGTCCGGACGGAGAAGCGAAAGACTTCTGCACCAGATCTTCTACTGCTTTTTTGGCGCGCACGACCGAAAGGCTCATCAGAGACGAGTCTTCCCAATACTTATACGTTTCATCATCCCGCTGCAGGTTCCAGACACCGGACAATGCCGTTGCAAGGCTGGTACGAGCATTCGAGGACTTGAAGGTGCCGCTCAAAACCTGATCGATGCCGCACTCTGCGCCCTGTGCCAAAGGTCCCTTATTGAACATGTTGTCGATCAGATTGTACTGTTCCAGACCGTCCGGGTATTCCTGACGGTCAATGCGCAGCAACTCCTGCTGCAAAGCATTCAGGTCTGCCATCCGCAGGCCGCTGGGCGCATCTTTTGTATAGAGCATAAATGCGCCTGTGGAAACCTTATGTTTCCAGTCCAGCAGTCTTCGCAATGCCTCATTCTGGTAGCTGGCTGCTTTGCTGCGGTCGCTCTGACGATAGTACTGGCTATAGGTCATGCTGTCAACATACTGTTCGACCAGATCTTTTCCCATCGGAACAAGGCTCTCAATAAAGAAAACATCGTTCTGGCTGGTAGCCATTCTTTTTGCAATGTAGCTCCGGATCGTCGTTGCCTCATCATCATTCATTGCAAACGTACATACTACTTTCAGGCGATTCGATTTGGTAATACGCTCCAGATCATTCATCTTGGAGGTGAAATTGCCTGCACAGGCAGCCTCCAGAACGAACCGGTTCCGGATCGCAGCAGGCAGCTGGACGGCAGAGGTCAGCTCTGCATTTACAAGCAGTTCCTGCGTGCGCAGGTTTTTCTGAATATCTTCTTTGATCTGCTTGACCTTAGCAGTGTCGCCAGCACTATTGGCTACCGTATACTCGGACATGCCACCGCCCACAGAGCGAGTAAACAGAATGCCGTCGTTTACCAACTTCTGTGCAATACTGCCGCCCTTGCCCTTCGGCCAATCAGTACCAGCAAAGGCAAGGTCAACGTTCTGCTGGTTAGGACGAAGGAGTTCCACGTTCGCAACACGCAGAGAGATTGCTTCCAGCAAAAGAACCGTCTTGAAAACACGGCGCTCATCTGGTGTCAGGCGATCGCTTCTTACGAGGTCATAACTATCCAAAACAACTCGAACGTCCGAGCTTAAGCCGGATTCACCTTTTCCAAGGAAAAAGTCCCACAGCAGATCAATGGTCAACAGATTTTCGTCATCGGTCGGGCAGTGAGTCGAGATAAACCACTTGAATCCCTTTGCATCTGTCATGTCCGGCGAAATAATAAAATCGAACATACTGCGCTGGTTGGAGCTAAATGCCACAGACATGTGCTTCAGCAACAGTGCTGCATAGGGATGGATCGGGATAACTCCTGCCAAATCGCCATCCGTCAGCAGGGTTTTCTCACCGAGGCGAGAATTTTTCTTCAGAGAAGAAATAATGGTGCTGCGGACGCTGCCCAAGTTGTCATCCAGTTCTGTGCGCATCTCCTGCCACTCTTGGAGGACGACAGGATCGTTGGTGGTTTTCATGGCCTTAGCCATCAGGCGGAACGCCATATTATCGGGCAGTTCAATCTTGCAGGTAGGTGTCACAAAGCGTCCAAGAATCTTATTGCGAATCGTGGGGTCCTTTATAAGTGCGCCACTCTCATGGCACACAATCATCAGATAGAATGGCTGAGATTCGCTGATTTCTACTAAAGTCTGAAAACCCGTCAGAGAGTTCGGGTTGTTCAGGAAATACTCTGAAAATTCATCCCAGATAAACAGGATTGCCGACAAGCTATTTTCTGCGATAATGTTCTTAATCCACTTGGACATATCGTTCATGTCCATACGCATCGCATCAATATTATTATCCGCAGCAACCTTCATAATATTGCGCATGGTGGAGGCAACTTCTTCTGCATCGCCAGACTTCAGCTTTTTGATAACATCGTCTACCGTATCACCCGCAAAGTCCCATGCATATTTTTGCTCCTGAATCAGGCTATTAAAATAGATGCGGTTGGCTTCTTTATCTTCCAGCCAGCGCAAAGCCGCCGTGCTCAGGGACGCCTCGCCCTTGTTCTCAATACCATGCTTTTCCAGTGCCAGCATGATACTACTCTGGACTGCATAGATCAGATCTTGATCCGAATGAATGGCACTGGAGCCGACACGGTGCACCGTAATCAGCTTCCCATTGTTTTTATCTGCAATCAGCTTGTTGCACAGGTCAATACTCAAGCCATAATCTTTGAAATACTCTTGCACCTCCTCATCGGGTGCTTCCAGCAGACATTTTACTGTCAAGGCAGCATGAGATTTACCTGTACCATAGGCACCTTCGACCCACAGAGATTTCGGCTCCATGCCGCTTAGAACCATGTGCGTTTTTTCCAGCAATTTCACAAAGGTTTCGTGAGGATAGAAACTTTTCCAGTCAACTTTTCCCTCACGAATCAAATCAGCGGTAACGGCGGCATAGTATTTGGGATCAATGTTGAAATAGTCCTTATAATATCTTTCACAAGCCATGATTCATATCCTCTTTTATGCTCAGAACAATTCCAAAACATCCTGCGCAGATTTATCCGAACGCAGGGTAATATTTTCCAAGTCAAGGGTAAACGAAGCTGAAATGAAATCAGGATAATTTGCGGTCAAGCCGTTCAGAAGCGGGATCATCGTTTCGCGGCTCAGTCCAAAAATCCGGGTGGGACTTACACCATCGCGCTCAATATCATCATCCAGCAGGGTAGACAAGCGGAACTGGTAGTAGTCACCGCAGGCCTCCGCAAATTTGTAAAGGGAGTAGAGAATTACCAGCGGATCAGGATTTTCCCAATGATGCCGTGCCAGACCATCATAGTGTTTTCCATCAGAGCAGACTACTTCACCTAAACCAAGCATATCACCGAAAGGAAGGCTCAAAATACGCTTATAAGCGCCTGCAATTGATTTTGCACCGCGGTCTTTCACGCCATCTTCTTTAAGACGTTCAATTAAGTAATCTTTTTGAACTTCCGTATCCGGTGCAATATTCTTTATAAACCAACCAACTTCAGGAGTATAGCTCAAGTTTACAAGCATAATGCCCCAGAATGCAGCGTTATCCATTCCAATACGGTCAAGAACATAAGCGGTTGGCGTAAACTTATTGTTGTCCATTAGCTCTGCATCGCGCAAAAAGCGCTTGAACATGCTAATCATCATAGTTCCCAGAGAATGCTCTTCAACAAACCTATCCTTGAGTTCAAAATAAGACTGAATCCATTCATATTTTGGTGCATGGTCGGCATAACAATCGATACTCTTATTGTTCATAATACCCGTTCCTTTCGGCAATTCCAAAGACTTATAAAGTAAACATCCGCCATCAGGTTTATGGCAGTTCAAACAATGCTTGCATTTATCAGAGATTTGAACTTTATCATTCACAAAAGAAATGCAACCATGCGGACAGTCAGCCTGACACTCCTTACATCCAATACAATACGCAGCTTTTCTAAACGCCTGTTTAATAACTTTCGCTACTGAGCTAGATTTTTTTATCATGTTTTCTGGCAATTCAACATGCCAGCCGTTGGCTGTTTTGATTACCTTAAACTGATAATGTGTTCCTTGATATTCAATATCACAGAGATCATTATGATAGACGAATATTCCAACCGTCTTTAACCATTCTTGCCAGTCCTGAAATGGATAGTATAGCTCAAATACTCCCGATGAATACTCACGATATTTTACATCAAGGCTTTTAATATCTCTTCCGTTATTCCGCGCTTTCCAACCACCAGTTTCTATAAAACGACGATTATCCTCTTCGGTCGGCAGCTCTTTTGCATTCATTTCACGTATGATGTTTACATATTTATCCATCTCATGGGGATAATTTGCCTGCCGCATATAATCCTGTTTATCACCAGACATAGGGCAAACTAAGCATCCAGCTCTGCTATTTCCCTTTTTATACGCATCACTAAGATATAGATTATTGGCATAGATGTACAAGAAAATTTCCGCCGAACTCCAATCCAAAATCGGATTGCAGCTATACTGACCTTTATGTTTTGTGCCACGCGAGATATAAGAATAACCACTTCGACGGACACTTTCATCGGCCCGAACACCAACAAATGCCATTTCCGTCAAATCCGGCTTTCCGACAATATCCCGCAACAGGAGAAGTTGCGGAGTTGTTTTATGCACACTACAGCACCAACGAATTGTAGAGGCAGGAGGGCCAAAAACTCTCCACGAATCCAATGGATTAAGGTGCGACTTTGCGATATAGAAAGAAACTCCAGAATTTTCACATTTCTTTCGGGCTTCTTCAACAGCTTTATATGTGTCTGGAAATTCCATCCCGGTATTTCCGAAAACAGCCACAAATCCATCGTGCGGAAGTGCTCTCTGGATTATGTCCAAAAGGACCTCACTATCTTTTCCGCCGCTAAATGACACATGGAAAATATCCAGCTTATCCTTATAAGCAAGGTACGTGTTGTAAACCTTTTGAATCGTCTCCTGCGCCAGCGTTTCCAGAATGTCGCTGTTTTTCTCGACCATGCGGTCAACATCGACGAACTGCAAAGGTTTACCATCTGGTTCCGGGTCTTCCAGTGGGATCAGCTCCGGGGCTGTGTAAAGTGACCCGCCTTTTGTCCTCGCTACAGTCCTCCCTTTGTAGATATAATTGTTTGCCTCTGCCCAAAGCAGCGGGGCATGCTCATCCTTTGGATAATTCCAGTATCGATCAAATCCCAAAACATCCAATTCTTTATAATAAACAGGGCGGGGCTCCTTGCTGAACTTGGAAACCTCTGTGGTCAACAGAAGTCCTCCTGTTTCGGGGTCCCATATATACTGATACACGGGGCTCGTTCACTTCTTTCCTTTCAAATTTCCTCCTCATGGTCAGCATAGCATACCTGCTGTCCCATAAAGAGGATTTTCAGGGCACTTTCCTACTTCAATGTACTTCTTTTAGACGTTTTTCACGTTTTAACCGTGCTTCTTTTGTGACCTGCACAATATCGGACAGCGTCCTCCGCTGCTGCAAACCCTTATCGACCAGCGTCTGCAGTGCACCTTGCTGATCTTTCCATGCGTCATCATTTGCCAAAACGTCAACCGCCAAATCATGGTAGTTTTTGATCTGCGAGCTCTTTTTTACGATTGCACCACAGCAGTCATAAGAAGAAAAGCTAGCATGAAGCAGCTTATACGTCGGGCTGTAGCTGTTCACATAGCTCTCCAATAAGAAGCTGTTCCACCGATACCCAACCACCGGGAACTGTAGAAACAGGCAAACATCCTTTATAATAAGGTAGTCGCCTTCGCACATCTCATCCAGTTTAGCATCAATTGCCTCTGGTGTCCACTGAATATGATCTTTTCTCACCCAATCACGCTCAGAAATGCGAATCATTTCACTGAAAACCGAATCCCAGTAGATTACAGTGTCAACCTCGTCCGCAAAAGCCTGAAGCTCAGTCGTTGTCATGGTTTCATGTTCCCTACAAAACTCACTAAACGCCTGCTTGGTATCAACCGGGGGCTGTGTCGTAATTGAGCTGATGATGTTGCTTCTGAAGTTAAAACTCTTTCTCAGGAGATAAGACAAGCTGTTTCGTATCGTAAGCGTGGAAAGTCCTTCGGTATTGATCTCAACAGTCGGACATTTCTCATGGATCAGTTTCATCAGTTGCGCCGTTGTGGTATACGAGTGGTATCCAAGCTCTGATTCCAGCTGGCTTGCAATCACGCGCTGTTCCTCCTTGCTAACAGGCAGATTCGGCGCATAGAAGTAAGTATTGTCTCCAACGTTCACGATAGCAGGGTCATCCATGAGTGCTTTTTTGATTTTGTCCAGCGGGATATACCACAGTTCTTCTCGCAAGTCATCATATGATGCCGGCATTGGGTGGCTTCTCATGCACATCAACACATCCAGCGAAATATCCGCTTCACGATCTGGCAGACAGAATGCGCCATACTTTACGCAGTACTGTCTACGCGCAAGATCAAGCAACGGATCGCGTAATGCATCCGAATTATAAATGTGCTGCTCGTCTGCAAGACGTTCCCGATAGCGATCAAAAACCGCATCACAATAGACACAGGTTGCTCCCTCGTTTAATAGACGAAGGATCTCGATATTGATTTCAGAGAGAAGCTGACTTTGATTTCTGGGGTAAATTCGGCCATCGCGCAGTGTGCCAATCTGCTGAACGATCGTCATAATTTCTTCTTTGCTTTCAGCCGGTTCTTCTCCATACTTATTCTGATATGCGATCTGCATTTTTTTGGTTGCAATTGCGGAGCCAGCTTTAAATCCATCTGGGAATGCCTCCTTCAACAATTCAACATAGTGCTGCTGTTTCTCGTTCAACGAAGCATTCGCGCTATATGTTCCAGCTGTAGATACCGCAGAAGTCGGTATTGCTACCGTCTGGTGTGGTTGTTCCGCAACAGTTGGTATAGCAATCGTCTTTGGAAGGATCGGCACCGAATGCTTCGGCTCGTCTGCAATCGTAACCACATTCTTCTGTACGGATGGTGTCAAGTTTTGATGCTGTTCTTTTTTGAGTGTTTCCCATTTTTGAGTGCTTTGTGCATTGCGCTTTTCAGGAAGCTCCGCTTCATCCACATTATTCTTTTCATAGCGGACGGTGAGTAAATTATATCCGCAGCCACAAAATTCCAAGATCTTTTTTAACGAATTCGCAATGCTGGACGCATTCTTATTCGTTTCCACAAACAATGTTTTTCCAAAGGTCGAACGTGTTACCTGCTTTGGTGAACGCATTCTATACGCATTATTCGCCGTATCAAGATATAGGCCAATGCCACTTTTAAAATTTCCAACAAGTGAATCAAACTTGCTTGCATAGGCCTTATAAAGTTCCCTAATCGTCAGCACATAAACATCTTTCCACAGATGAACCTTATAATCTTGCCCTAGCAATTCCATCGACACTGGTCTCGTAAATGCCAAATCTGGAATGTTGGAAAGATCCAGGATGTATTTGTTTTCTCCTAACGTGTGCGTTCTTTCACTCTGCCCATCTTCGGAAGTGGTTGAAGCATTATTCTTTTCCATGGCAGAAAAAACAGAATTGGTAACCTCTTTCACCTCTTCAGAAGATGGCTTGGGGCTTGCAACCGTGCTGTTTATCCTGTTCTGAATAAGATACCGTGTATATCGTTTTACTGCTTCGCCAATTCCGAATTTTTCTCCGGCGGATAATTCTTTCCAGGACTGTGTGTTCTGAGCGCTTTTCCAAATTCGAGCCAGCTCCATAGAATCATCTATAAAAAGAAGCTCGCACTCCGGAATTTTTTCCTTTTCAGAAATCGCCTCCAGCAATTCCAAGTTGTAAAATGTCATAGATGTCTCAGAATTGCCATATCCAAGACGTTTGGCCCACTCTGAAAAATCGTATTTCCTCTTTTGGGCTTTTTTCATGTTCTCTATCGACGAATTCACCGCATCAGTACGAGTCACGTTCGATTGATACTCAGAAGATACATCATTTTTTACAGCCGCTGTCTGTGCCGTGGATGTCCCTTCTGCAAACGCCTGCCTTCCCAGATTGACATTTCGGCTTTTGCCTCTGGAAAACACTTTTCCATTATTTGTACAATACTGAATATAGCGACCAATTGCATCTTTTGCTATATATTTTTCCTCCAGAGTAAAGTCTTCCCACTCCTGTGTAGATTTAATCATATTCCAAATCTGATCTAGCACAAACACCTTATGGATTTCGGTGATTTTATGGGTTGACAGTCCGTCTTTTTCAATGATGCTTGTCAATTTTTGAAAAGCCCACAGGTCATTCTCAATTTCTTTGTCTTCGAAACCAGACTGTCTTGCCCATTCATCATACGGAAGCCACGTCTGATCCGTTTCATTCTTAATGCTCTCCGGCTGTGGATTTACATAAGTCTGCCACCCACTCCGCGTACTACGTTTAGGCACTTCATACTCAATTATCAGATTACCATAATCAATATTGCACCAGTCCATCAAAGTCTTGATTCTCAAAAGAATTTCTGAGGGACGAAAATACGTTTCCGCAAAGAACCACTCACCATTTTCCGTGCGATAAATCGACCGGGGCTGCCGCATTTGACGGATTCCAGGAGTCGTTGCCAATTCCGGCTTTGTTCCGGCAATGGATGCCCCATCATGCGCCAAAAACACAAATGGATAATCATCTGCAAGTTTTTTGCACACACCAATATACAGTGGTTGCCACAACGTTACATTTGTTTTTTCTCCAAAATATTCGAAAGACTTCGGCTTGATCGTATTGAATCTATCATATTCTGCGCAGTCAAAGTCTACAATACCGTCTTTCTTTGCAGCTTTCGGCTGAACATTCATTTTTATTTCTGACGCAACTACAGGCTTTTCCTTTTCTTCTGCGGAAATAACATCCTCCTTTTTCGACTCCGCATCCATCTCTTTATCCGATGTCATTGGCTTTTCGTCTACCGTTGCTTCTGTTTCTAGACCCATTTCCGGCGTAGTGGCTTCTTTTTCCTCCACTCCCACAGGAGCCTCTTCTACTTTTGAGATTGGCGTTTGGATTTCGACCGTTTTCTTTCGATCATCCGCATTCTCCTGCATAGAATGTCTATACCGAATGTACTCTTCAAAGACTTCCTGCATTGGTTCCAGCATTTTTCGATATTTAAATCGAAAAACAACATCATGATCCAGCTGCCCCTGTATTCTCTGCAGCTCAAAAATATCCTCAATTTCATCTAATGGCTTCGAAAGAGATTTTCCATTACAGCCATATGTATTTAAATCATGATAACCAGCCCGCAAACGCAGCAACTGTTCATCGGAATTTCTGATTGACAACCACTTCCAAAAGTTGCTGTCCTCTGAACTGGCATTACACATTTCTTTAGCCTCCTGTACGAGCCGATCAAAGCGCTGATGATTTCTGCGATATACGTCGCATATATTTGTCATCCATGTTGTCTTTCTTCCAATTGGTGTCTTGCCATTTAGCCATACGCCTTCCAAACCATATAACTGAAATGTTATTCCCGCTTCATTTCTATATGCATCATCTATGGTTTTCCCTTGGTTCAGAGCCATTGTACGAAGCATCTTTGACGCTTCCCGTATCGCGTCTTGACGGTTCATTTTGCCGTTCAAAACGTCCTGCAATATCCATAACAATAGCGCCGCTTCATGCTCACTCCATCCAATTCGCTCGGGCATATTATCAGCTCCATAGGCATATTATTTGCGTTTTCACTGTATTTTTTTCAAAATCGAAAAACAAATCCACTATGTTGTATATTATAGCAACGTAATCACTCCAGCACAATAGAAAATCGACAAATCCTTCAATCCGTGCTTTTACACTCGCCATAACCTCTGCAAGCAGGGCATTCGTATATACAAATGCCATTTTTGCGTTGCAAAATGCTTGTTGGGATAGTCCCAAACCCTTTGTGTACTGCATCCGCTGGATGCAGGCTGCGTATTTGTACCAGATGCTTCTATAACGAAAAAGACCACCGAGGACTCTCCCAAAACGGGAAGAATCCTCGGTGGTCTCTGTTTATCGGGTATGCTTTTTCTCCTTGGTTTCTTTTTCTTCCGCAAAGAACATCTCAACATTCTTCTGTGCTTTCATCAACTCCTGCATCTCATCCCGCGCCTTGCGATAGGCAGGATAGGTAGCTTTCTTCTGAGAAAGCAATGTGGAGTATTCTGTGTTCAGCTCTTTTACCTTTGGCAATTTTTTCAGTCCGGCTTCGTCAAAAGCGGCTTTCGCTGCCTTGTGCAGCGTGATTTGCTCCCGGTGTTCTTCCAAAAACTTCTTGCTGTACCCAGCCTTACGGTAGGCATCATACACAGGACGCGTCTTGGCGTAGTTGACGACGTGCGCCCGCAGGATAGCAATCTCTGCCATACGTTGCTCTGCAGCCTTGATGGAATCGCCCGATTCGTGATACTGTGCAGTCGCTGCATTTACTCGCTCCTGCATTTCTTCGATGCTACCGATTTTATTTTCCTGTAAGAAAATCAGGGTCTTGGACATCTCTTTCAGATTATAGCGTTTTACCCACCGTGCGTAGCCTTCGCCTTTGCCCTCGGAGAGTTTTGCCTGAATGTCCACCAACAGGTGGAACGACTGTTCTTTTGGCGGCTGCTTCTGATGTGGGCGGTGTTCTGCTTCTCCGGCGATGACCGCCTTGATCTCGTCCTCGCCATAGCCGGTGCCCAATGTGCGAAGACGGATAAAGCGTTTCTGCCGTGCGCCTTTGACCGAAGTGTGCTTTCCTCGTTTGACCTCATAGCCTTGTTGTTCCAGCTTTTGAAGAAAGATTTCAAAGTCCACAGGCTTCTCGTTCAGCAGGATGCCGTCAATTACAGAACACAGCTTGTCACGATTGCTTTCTTTGGGTGGATAAAGTGTGCGCTTTTGCCGCGCCCGGTACGGCTTGATTTCAATAACGGATAACTGATGTTCCAGACAAATCAAATCGCTCAACCGCTGCACCGCCAGCCCGGACAATAAAAAATCCCGGAATTTCCGGGTACTGTCCAGTGCAGTAGAATTGTAGATGATATGATTGTGAATGTGTTCTCGGTCGGTATGGGTCGCAACGATAAAAGCATACTTGCCCTTGGTAAACCGCATGGCAAGTTCATAACCGACCTTGTTGGCTTCCTCGGCAGTGATTTCTCCGGGCTTGAACGATTGCCGAATCTGATAGGCAATCACATCATTTTTCTGCCTGCGCCCGGTCATCAATTCATACTGGCGTTTGGAGAGCATAAATTCTTCATCGACCGTCAAAGGACTGCATTCGTAACTGCTGACCAATTCGCCCTGCTGTGTCTTGTCCGGGTTCTGGGCGTAATCCGTGCGGCTTTTCAAGCAGGTAGCAACGGATTTTCCCTTGTTTTTGTGCAGTGCAATCAATCGGGTTGCTGCCAGTTCTACCACCTCCCGGTAAAAAGAAAATGCCGCACAATGGCGGCATATAGATTTTATAATTCGGCAATCCAGCCGCTGAACCATTCCACGGCCTCCACAATGACCGTTCCGGCAGTGATGAGCAGGAAGCAGCCGAACTCTGCCACCAGCAGAATCAGGAACTGCGTCCACTCACGGCAGTACAGCGTATAAAGTCCACAGCCGAAAATATACATCATCGGCAGTGCAAGGATGAAAGCGGACAGATTCAGCGTCCACCGCAGTATCAAAGCCAGAAATGCACTCACCAGAACCAGAGGGAGTAGAAGAATTTTTACCATGAACCTCATTGTTGACACCGCCTTTCTGAGTTCAGTATATAGAAGATTCTGCGCACCGTCAACGATGCCGAAGCGTTATGTACCCCACAGCCGGAGCCGTGGGGCAGGGTCAAAGGTCAGCCAGCCGGGAAAGAATCTGCTTGCCAATGGAGATCAACTCATCGAGCCGGGTGCGCAAGTCCTCCAAATCGGCGGCGTAGACCTGACCGTTTTCGTTGGCGCATTTGGCGTACTGGTTGAGGTTGTTGCTGCACATCTGCAAAAGATATGCCATGCGGCGCAGTTCTTTCAAGTCCAGATGCAGGCAGTAGCCATCCAATGCCATCTTGCGGATATAGGCACTCAGGCTACGGATGCCCATGCCAAGCATTTTCTCATAGATGCGATTCTTCTCGGCTTTTGTGGTTCTCAGGATGATGATCTCGTCCCGCTTTTCCCTCACCGGGCATCACCGTCCTTGTCCAGATAGCTTTTGAACGGACGGATAGGTTCAGCTTCATCCTTTTTCTCATCCAGAGCCGCCAGCACCGAGGGGCGGCGAGGTGCATCCTCCTGTTCTTCCTCGTCCTGTTCCGGCTCGTGGCTCTTTTCGTCCACATCCAACTGGGCATTCAGCTCTGCAAGCCGTGCGGATTTCTCTGCCAGCTCTTCCTCCTGCGGAAAGGGCTTTTCCACCTCAATCTGCGCCGCCGCCTGCTGCTGTTTCAGGGTATCCAGTTCGTTTTCCGCAGAGGTGATGCGGTCGGCAAAATTACTCAGAGCGTTGTCCAAGCGGACAATGTTGCCATGCGGGTCTGAACCAAGAGGAACCGGGTATTTCAGCTTGCCTTTCAGAACTGCCTGATGCTCATTGCGGAACGTGTCGAACCGCAGAGAAAGTTCAAAGCCGCGATAGCTGCCCACTAACTGCTCCTCGGTGTTTGGAAGTTCCATGCAGGCGAGAATCAGCCGTTCGCCAGCGGTCTTTTTCTCGTCGTAGGTCATGCCTTTAATGACCATGCCGCATAAATTCTCCTTGTCCTGCGGATGCGCCGCAGCGATTTCGGCATCCGATTTCAGGGCTGCAATTTTTGCAGTCTGCTCCTGAATCTCTGCCGGGAATTTCGTCAGCAGCTTGTCCTCCAAACGGAACTTTTGACTCTGATGGTCGGCTTTTAGAACCTTGAGTTTTGCGACCTGCACATCCAAATCCATCTTCTCCTTGATAAGAGGGTTTCCGGCGCACAGAGCCTTGATCTCCGCATAGGACAACGCCTGCTCGTCAACGTCGTCGCAGGAACGCACCGGGGATTTGGAGGTCATAATTTGCGAGATAAATCGCTGTTTATTCTCAAGAGTCTGAAAGAGCTAGCTGTCAAACGTCCCCTCCGTGACATAGTTGAACACCTTGACTTCCTTATTCATGTTGCCCTGCCGGATGATACGACCGTTGCGTTGGGTCATGTCGCTAGGCTTCCAGCCGACATCCAGATGATGCACGGCAACAAGACGCTGCTGGACATTGGTGCCCGCACCCATTTTTGCGGTGCTGCCCAGCAGAATGCGCACATCGCCGGAGCGCACTTTGGAGAACAGTGCGGCCTTTTTCGCTTCGGTGTCAGCACTGTGGATGAACTCCACCTCGCTTTCCGGCACCCCGGCGGCAACCAGCTTCTTGCGAATATCATCGTAGACATTGAAGTTGCCATCGTTTTTCGGGGTCGAGAGATCGCAGAACACAAGCTGTGTCAACTTCTGATTTTTTCCGTCCTCCCAGAGTTGCAGCACGTTCTGCACACAGACGTTGAGTTTGCTGTTAGGGTCATCCGGGAGCATAGGGTTCATCAAGCGGACATCCAGACCAATTTTTCTGCCATCGTTGGTGACGCACAGCATATTGTCAACGGACGCATCCACATTGCCGGAGTGAATCTCGGCGGCGCGTTTGCTCAGTTCCTGCACCATTGCTTTCTGGATCTCGGACGGTTTTACGACCACAGTTTCAAACTTTGCATCCGGCACAGGAAGATGCAGCTGGTCGCTGGTCTTGATGTCTGCTACTTCTTTGAACATCGACATCAATTCGGGCAGATTAAAGAACTTGGCAAATCTTGTTCTGGCGCGATACCCAGTACCTTCGGGGGCAAGCTCAATTGCGGTGGTGGTCTCTCCAAAGGTCGATGCCCAGCAGTCGAAGTGCGTCAGCTTTTTCTGTTGGAGGGTGCTGTACTGCAAGTAGCGCATGACCGTGTACAGCTCCGTCATGCTATTGCTGACCGGGGTACCGGTCGCAAACACCACGCCGCGCCCACCGGTGATTTCATCCAAATAGCGGCATTTGCCGAACATATCGCTGGATTTCTGCGCTTCACTGGTGGATAATCCTGCGACATTGCGCATTTTTGTCGTGAGAAAGAATGTGCAGCACCCCTGCGGCTGCGAAGCAGTCCGCAGAGTAGTCTGCTTTGTTGTGATAGGTAACTTT